>OGQE01000025.1_pt1 | contig 154668 bp, 161 predicted proteins | sample 1553131 | NCBI WGS metagenome assembly OGQE01 (sample SAMEA2579929, study PRJEB22360) | human gut metagenome | biome: human gut; feature: human-associated habitat; material: faeces | place: Denmark | collected 2008/2010
TACCTGGCTAAATGGTTGTTACCTTGATATCTGTGGCAATGGTATCAATACGCAATCCGTCACTATAGGTCAGCTGAAAATCCTCCTTCCAGCCAATGACACTATATCTGTCCCACGAAAGACAAGCTGATGGTAGTCTAATTCAGGTAAACTGAAAATTATGGCTGCAAATTGCTTTTCAACTTCCTTGTCCAAGACACTACGGTAGCTACTTAGATTAAGTCCCGCAAAACGCCTCGACCTAACCATAGATTCAGCTAGTTCAACCCGTTTCTTAGTCACCATGAAGCTGTAGTCTGGATTTAAGTCCTTCCCTTTAGCATAGTCATGTAGATTGATGGTTTCCTTCAAATGACTTGCTAAGAGCCATTTTTCATAAGTCAGTTAGCCAATTTCATTAATGCAAACCTTATCCAAGATATTGAGAGGTTCTTGATCAAAGGTAAGCTCCTTCACCTGTTCAAGATAATCGATTAAATTGGGCATGGTAAACTCTTTGAAAGTCTTTCTTACTTTGATTTTACTAGAATTTTCACAAAATTGTTAGTGAAAAATGTGATATGATAAGAGAGATTATTTATTAAGAAAAGGAAACTTATGACTATTTCACGATTTTACCGTATCTTACTAGCTCTTTGTGGACTGGTAGGAGTCTCTATTCAAATCCATGATGATGGTTGGGGCATGTTGCTCTACTACACCGTTTTGTCCAATATCCTCGTCTTTTCTAGTTTGATTTTCTTTATCATCTATGACTTCAAAAAAGGGGATGCGACGACTAACACAAAACTCTTGCGTTACAAGGGTGGCGTAACCATGGCCATCCTCATCACTGGAGTCATCTATCACATCCTCTTGGCTCCTATTACAGAACCTGAGAAATTCTGGACCCTCCGCAATTTCTTAGTTCACTATATTGTCCCTTGGGGATTGGTGCTTGATACCCTCATTTTCGATGCTAAGAAAGCCTTTCGTCTGCGCGAACCACTTTACTGGTCCCTATTCCCACTGTCTTACTTCGCCTTTGCCCTTCTAAACGGACTGGTTCTAAAACTGTCAATTCCAGGTGCCAAAGATAGTCCTTTCGCCTACTTCTTTATCAATGTCAATAAATTTGGTTGGAATAAGGTCATGATAAACGTCCTGGTCATCAGTGCTGGCTACATTGCTGTTGGCTATCTCTTATTCCTCTTGAAAAAATTTATCGGTCATAAACCGGCATAAAATACAAACTGAGCTCCAAAAGGAACTCAGTTTTTCTATTTCAATAATCCTAATCTATCAAAAGCCTTATAGAGGCCATCAACATCAAAAAAATAAGTTTTGACATGATATTACCTCAAATATTTTGTCCTTATTATAGCCTTATATTGATTTCAGGGCTACTATTATCCTTAGACAAACTGATACTATCCTACGATTGTATACTTCTCAATCCAATGTATTGCTATTTCGCATGAAAGAAGTTATCATGAAAATATGAACGATTTAAAAACATTACTGAACCATTTGCCCTATAAACTAGCAGCCTATGATGCTACAGGAACCCTTCTCTATGACAATGGTGGGGCTGACGGTAGCTTCTTTCCCCGTGAGTCTGAAAATTTGCCCGATTGGATTCTATCTGAGATTTTGGCTTCTCCTAACAAAGAAATGAGTTATCAAATTCCCACAGACAGTTTTGATCAAATCCTAATCCAGACCTATCAGGCTGCTCTCGATAAAGAAGGAAATGTCCTTGGATTTTGGGAAACCATTTATGATTTAAAACAACCTCTCAAGACCTATCTGGATAGTTCTGCTCAAGCTCTAGTAGCTTGGTCTGATGCCACTAGTGGTGCTAGTTTTAAGGAAAAATCTGATAAATAAGGCTAAAAATTCTTCTTAAATAAATGAAATATTCACTTAATTCACAACTAATCCCCTAATAATACCCTCATTAAATCAGTTTGAGCTAGTATCACTAAACTTTAAAAAAATAAGTCACTGTAATATATCTCACATAATTTATATGCCGAGTGTTTTGCATTTTTACGCTATTTAATGTAGAATGGGAAGGGATGAGAAGAAGAATTAAACCGATCGTTGTTTACGTGGTTCTAGCTCTTTTAGGATTAGCATTAGTTATTGCAAACATTCACAATACGTCTAAACAGCAGGCGCATCTCGAGAAAGTGAAATCAGCTATTCCTTCTGCTACTACACCAAAAACAACAACCAGTAGTACATCTGACAGTTCCGATGAGGAGCTGATACTCAATCCCATTATCGACCTTTCGGGTTGGCAACTTCCTCAGGATATCGACTACGATGTCTTGTCAAATTATATTTCTGGTGCTATCATCCGCGTCTTCGGTGGTTCACAGATTAGTAAGGATAGTAATGCCGCCAGCTCAAATGGAGTTGACAAATCTTTTAAAACACATATCAAAGAACTCAAAAAACGTGACGTTCCAGTTGCCGTCTATTCCTACGCACAAGGTACTTCTGTCAAAGAGATGAAGGAAGAAGCTCGTATTTTCTACAATAATGCTTCTCCATACAAACCTACCTATTACTGGATTGACGTTGAAGAGGAAACCATGTCTAACATGGAGGAAGGTGTCCAAGCCTTTCGTGCTGAACTCAAACGTCTAGGAGCTGAGAAGATTGGCCTCTATATTGGTGCCTATTTCATGCTTGAGCAAGAAGTTTCAACCAAAAACTTCGATGCCGTTTGGATTCCAGCCTATGGTACCGACTCGGGCTACTATGAGGCTTTGCCAAATACTGAAATCGACTATGACCTTCACCAGTATACGTCACAAGGAAGCCTTCCTGGTTTCGACAATACCCTAGATCTTAATCAAATCAACCCTGAGAAAAACAAGCGTAAAACCTTTGAAAAACTCTTTGGAAAGATTAAGAAGAAATCAACTAAAAATAAGAAAACTACTTCGACAAGTTCAACTAGCTCAGCAACTGTAACCAGCTCATCTCGTTCCTCAAAGTCGTCTACTAGTGAGTAAAAACCAGTGTTTCAGACACTGGTTTTCTTCTTGCCCAAATTGACTTAGGCGTGTTTGGACAAATGTGTTATAATGGAAAGTAGAAATGTACAACTTTGAAAAGGAGATAACGTAATGGCTAAAAAAAGCAAAGTCAAGAAAACTTTGGTCGACCAAATTCTTGATAAGGCTAAAATAGACCATGATAGCTTATCCTTCAACGGTTTAGAAGGAGAGCTTCCAGAGGATGTGGCGCGTGAGAGCATCTATAAAACCCTGGCCCTTAAAGGGGATAAGACAGGACCAGTCATTGGTATTATCCCTATCACTGAGCATCTATCCGAAAAGAAATTAGCTAAAATTTCAGGCAACAAGAAAGTTCAAATGATTCCACAAAAGGATCTCCAAAAAACAACTGGCTATGTACACGGGGCTAACAATCCTGTGGGAATTCGTCAAAAACACAATTTTCCCATTTATATCGATCAGTCTGCCCAGGAAGCAGGTTTTCTTATTGTCTCAGCTGGAGAGATTGGGCGTTCTATCCGCATCAACAGTCAAGAACTTGCTGATTTCGTTAATGCCGAGTTTGCTGATATTAAGGAGTAATCATGAGACTATATTTTGTACGCCACGGTAAAACTCAATGGAATTTGGAAGGACGCCTCCAAGGTTCCAAGGGAGACTCCCCCCTTCTTAAAGAATCTATTGAGCAAGTCAGTGAGCTTGGCCATTACCTCAGTGATACTCATTTCGACTTGGTCTTATCAAGTGACTTACCACGCGCTAAAAAAACAACTGAACTCATCATGGAGTCTCAAAAAACTAAAGCTAAAATTACCTATACCAAGGATCTGCGTGAGTGGCAATTGGGGAAACTAGAGGGACAAAAACTTTCTATCATTCAAGCGATTTATCCCAAAGAAATGGATGCCTTTCGTCATAACCTGGCCAACTTCCGTGCCAACAACTTTCAAGCGGAGTCCGTCCATCACACAACCAAACGTGTAGCTGACTTAGTCCGAACACTGAAAGATAGTAGTATGAAGAACGTCCTCCTCGTCGGACATGGAGCTAATCTAACAGCTTCTATTCGTAGTCTACTTGGCTTTGAACCTGGTCTTCTTCGTAAAGCCGGTGGTCTTGACAATGCATCTGTCACAATTCTCGAGACAGATGATTGTGAGCACTTCACTCTCAAATCTTGGAATGACACATCCTATAGGACTCAAGTCAACAAAATTAGCTAAGTCATCATCTTATATCGTGAAATAAGCGGTCCTTAACAGGATCGCTTTTTTTGCATGAAAAAACCCATAAAACTATTACTTTTTAGGGCTACTTGGTAATTGTTTCCGACTCGGTTCATCTTTGACAATTCTATGAACATGTTCCCAATAGTTATCAGAAAACCCTCTTTGCTTTTCTTCAGCATTAAGATGGTCCGCCAAGGCATAATAGGAATCTCAGGCAACACACTTCATCTGCTCCGCATCTCTAACACCCACAAAGAGATCACCACATTTATCGTTGAGTTCTTCTACTTATTTTCTAAAAGCATCACGCTCAGTACTTAGTGCTTCAATATCATATTTTAAGTTATCTGTTCCCACCATTTCACTTCCCCCTTTATCACATTCTAGACAATAAAACGGCCTCGTTAGGCCGTTTTTTTATTTTCCATACTTCATACGAAGAATTTTTTCCTGGTTAGCATCCAAACGAAGGAGAATAACCACCTTATCAATACTCATATTGCTCTCAAGAAGACGTTCAGCTGCCATCATAAGACCATTGTTAATACCCAGTTGAAGAACTGGATTTTCTTTATCGTTAATATCAAAGATAAATTTGTTATTTGGAAGGTCGAAAAGGACTTTCACAGCTCCAAAGAGTTGCTCGAAACTATCGATTTCCAAGTCAAAGACTGGTTTCGTACCGGGTTTAAGGCTACGTCCACGGTGGTTAAACCACATAGAATGCCAGCCACTGTTAAAGGCACCCATAACGTCATTGTCGTATGAATCTCCGACGTAGAGAGTCGTCGATGGATTCATATCAAATTGTTCAGCAGCAAGATTGAAGATTTCCTTTTCAGGCTTTTGGAATCCTGTCGCCTGACTGACGATGACACATTTGGGATCCACGTAATCGTATAATCCTAACTTCTTGACTTTCTTAAGCTGATGCTCTGTTGGTCCATTAGTAATAATTCCCATACGAACATTTTTTTCTTTGAGGAAATCAAGGGTCATGCGCATTTCATCAAGCATAGTAATGTTTTCCAACTCATGCTCGTAAACCTCTTGGAAATGGTTCCCCATTTCTTCATCGATTTCATGGTAACCAAACTCCAAAAGTGTCTCTTTACAGCGCCAAAAACGGAAATATTCGGTTGTCCACTCACCGGTCATTACACGTGGAAAACCGATGTCAGAATAGTGGCGGAAACGAATATAAGCCTGATTCATATGGGTCATATCAAAGTCAGGGAAACATTTTTCCATGGCAATACGATAAGGTGCCTGTTGGTCGTAAATAGTATCGTCAACGTCAAAAACAATAGAAGTAATCATTTGTCCGTTCTCTCTTATATCATTCTCTTGTCATAGACTTAGCAAACTAGAATGTCCGATAACTAAACTGATGAAGCAGTCAGCCCCTAAGCCTAAGTCTTGCAAAAGTTGCTTTAAGTCAACTGTCTTAGGGCAATCTTACTCGTCTGTTTTTTATCAGAATGCAATTGCCCAAACAGTCTTATTATACCGTTTTTACCCTTTCTTTTCAATTTTCGACCCCACTTAAGAAAAAATTATTTGTGTTTTGAAGATGGAAAAAGGTTTGGAACAATTTGTCCCAAACCTAATGCATCCTGTCATATTTAGACGCTTATTTAATTTCTTTAAAGGTCATTTTTTGTTTGACTTCACCCTGACCACCTTTGGCAATCTGGTAATAGAAATCTTTTGATGTGAAATGGTCGCCATAAGCAAAGACCTTATTGTACTGCCATTGTGACAATTGATCATCCTCTTTTTTACCGAGAGTCAAAGTTGTTTTTGTCACATTATATTCCCATTTAGCTGTTTGGTCACTATAGGCTTTGTCAAAATCAGTCTGGCTCTTAGCGGCATTAACCACTGTCGTACGGTCCTGACTCACTAGTGCCTTGTTACCACCCTCTTGGAAGGCTACATACATGACACGATTGTTGACCTCACCATTTAAAGAACTTGAATATTGGTAAACCTTACCAGGTACAACACTATCCAAATGGTGTGACCCCCAGTAATAGAAGACACTGAAACCAGCTCCCGTAACCAAGAGGCAAGCAAGTACAACACTAATAATGATATTTCTCTTTGACATGATTGGCCTCTCTCTATTCGTCACCAGTTAGGTCAGAGGAATTTGCCTCTGAGTCTGTTTCAGTATGACTTGAAGAACTTGATGATGAACTTGAACTCATGCGTGTTTCTGTTTGAGAATCATCACTTGATGAAGCTTTTGATTCAGATGATGTTTCAGTGCTTGATGATGAACTTTCTTTTTCTTTATAAACATCAACATTGAAGGTCCACTTATCACCCTTGTAAGTTACCTTAATTTGGGCATATTTTGCCTTGATAAGCTCTGACATTTTGCCACCATTGTTAAGGGTGTCGTAAATCTTCTCAGCGAGTGCTTTGGCATTGGCTTCAGTTCTGGCACCATCTTTAGGACCATTAGCAATGTCTTCATCTTTAGCAGTTTCGCCTTGACGGTAAAGCGCTGTTCTTTCAGTGTCCTCCTTAGCATCAGCATTCAGATCATTCTTATCATCTACATGTGAGAAGAATTTCCATGCAGGTCTACCTGAGCGTTTTTGTTGATAAATATTTGAAACTTCTTCTTGAACCTTGTCTTGGAAAGCATCCTCAGTCAATTCTTTCTCTTTAGAAGTATCTGTACTTGCTTTACTTTCACTGCCACTTGCTGTTGAGCTTGATGCAGAAGAGCTTGTTGAGCTTGATGAAGCATCTTTAGATTCTGATGATGAAGAAGAACTTGATGAAGCGTCTTTAGATTCTGATGATGAAGAAGATGAAGAAGATGACTCCTTACTTTCTTTAGAATCTTTATCTTTATCGCTATTATTGGTATTGGAGAATGAAATGCTGTTATCAGAATTATCTGGAGCGTAAATCATTGTATTCTTAGAGTGGTCATCAGATACAAAAGTACTATTATTGATAATCACTCGGTTATTATCGCCATAATAGTTGTTGATAACAATCTTAGAATGTGCACAACGGTGACCATTACCAGTCACATGATAACCTGCTGGTACATCACCATCACGTTTCAAGATGAGGACGTCACCCGCGAAGATAAGGTCAATATTCTGAATATTGTTATCGTAGGCTAATTTTTCAATAGAGATTCCCGTCGCTTGAGAGATTCCCCACAAGGTATCACCCCATTGAATTACATATTTTTGACCATCTAACTGTTGTGGATTGATGTTCTGAGTTGTCAAATTATTTGTAATTTGTTGCGGTGTGCTGGCAATCCAGTTTGTAATATCTGCAGCGTGAGCACTTGTTTGATTTTGATAAAAGCCATCTGCTAACACAGATACCGTAGGTAGCCCAATAGGCGCTAGTAAAGCACCAAGCATCACAGCTTTACCAACATAATTTTTCTTTTTCATTGTATACTCTCCTTAATTTCATACGAATCCTACCCTGTTGTTGTACACTTTTTTATTATATTTGTCAATAAATTATATAACTTCCTAATCAATCATTAATTCAAGTTAACTATTTTTCTTAAAAATAAAGGGCTTTCCCCTTTATTTATCTGACATTTAGTCATTTGTCCTATCTTTAGAGGATGAATTATGATACAATATTAACGACTATTTTATGGAGGACTAACATGCCAAATCAACACATGGAAGAATTAAACGATCAACAGATTGTCCGTCGTGAAAAAATGGCGGCCTTGGCTGAACAAGGAATCGATCCTTTTGGTAAGCGATTCGAACGCACAGCTACATCTGGTCAATTAAAAGAAAAATACGCTGATAAAACAAAAGAAGAATTGCACGAAATCAATGAAACTGCTACTATCGCAGGCCGTTTGATGACTAAGCGTGGTAAAGGTAAAGTTGGCTTTGCTCACATCCAAGATCGCGATGGTCAAATCCAAATCTACGTACGTAAAGATGCTGTCGGTGAAGAAAACTACGAAATCTTCAAGAAAGCTGACCTTGGTGACTTCCTCGGTGTCGAAGGTGAAGTTATGCGTACAGATATGGGAGAACTTTCTATCAAGGCTACTCATATCACGCACTTGTCTAAAGCCCTTCGTCCATTGCCTGAGAAATTCCACGGACTTTCAGACGTTGAAACAATCTACCGTAAACGTTACCTTGATTTGATTTCTAATCGTGAAAGCTTTGACCGCTTTGTCACACGTTCAAAAATCATCTCTGAAATCCGTCGCTATCTCGATGCTCAAGGTTTCCTTGAAGTAGAAACTCCTGTTCTTCACAACGAAGCTGGTGGTGCTGCTGCTAAACCTTTCATCACTCACCACAACGCTCAGAATATTGATATGGTACTTCGTATCGCAACTGAGCTTCACCTCAAACGCCTCATCGTTGGTGGTATGGAACGTGTCTACGAAATCGGACGTGTCTTCCGTAACGAAGGCATGGATGCCACTCACAACCCTGAGTTCACATCTATCGAAGTTTACCAAGCTTACGCTGACTTCCACGATATCATGAACTTGACTGAAGGTATCATCCAACACGCTGCTAAAGCGGTTAAAGGTGATGGACCTATCAACTACCAAGGAACTGAAATCAAGATCAACGAACCATTCAAACGCATCCACATGGTTGATGCAATCAAGGAAATCACTGGTGTTGACTTCTGGCAAGATATGACTTTGGAAGAAGCTAAAGTTATCGCTGCTGAAAAGAATGTTCCAGTTGAAAAACACTACACTGAAGTTGGTCACATCATCAATGCCTTCTTCGAAGAATTTGTTGAAGAAACATTGATTCAACCAACATTCGTTTACGGTCACCCAGTTGCTGTGTCTCCATTAGCTAAGAAAAACCCAGAAGACCCACGTTTCACTGACCGTTTCGAACTCTTCATCATGACAAAAGAGTACGGAAACGCCTTCACCGAATTGAACGACCCAATCGATCAACTGTCACGTTTCGAATCACAAGCTGCTGCTAAAGAACTTGGTGATGACGAAGCAACAGGTATCGACTACGACTACGTCGAAGCTCTCGAATACGGTATGCCACCAACAGGTGGACTCGGAATCGGTATCGACCGTCTCTGCATGCTTCTTACTGATACAACAACCATCCGTGATGTCTTGTTGTTCCCAACGATGAAATAATTGACGTGTTTTCTGAATAAGAAACGAACTAACTTACCAAAAAATTTACAAGTCTTATTTATAGGGTTCTAGAATCGTATAGTAACTTACTGCTTCTCTTGGTCTTTTCCAAGGGAAGTTTTTTAGTTTCCAGAAAGCAAAAATGACAGTAGAAAATCTGCTGTCATTTTATATTTCCGAAAAAGTCGTCTGTTTCGGAAAAACAATATAAATGCTTCTTTCTTATATTAGTTTGTTTGTGTTCTTCCTATAAAACAAAAATATAACAATTCTCTAAATTCAATTTGCTCTCGAGTAGCCGATAAATATGTCTCGAGATTTTCTTCATAAAAATACTTTACTGCTTCTTCAAATGTGTCATAAATTCCTCCTGATACAGATTTCACCTTGGGATTTCGTAATACTGAACTAAGCAATCCAAATACATTTTGAAATTTTCTTAAAGGTAATGACAACTCGTCCTCATCAAAATCATCAGTATATTCAATAATCTCGTTTTCTGAAGGATAACCCATTGAATGAATTTCTTTCCTGTGACTGATTAACCAAAAGTAAGCCTCTTCCCATCCTTTACTTTTAACCATCGCTAATAAATATTTGTCTATTAGTTGAATATTGTCATATCCTTTTATCTCGAACAATTTTTGTAAAGTTCTAAATCTTATATCTGTAGGAAGTTGAGAAAACATTGATAATACATTTTTATCAGATTTCAAACTCAAATTATACTTCAAAAAATATTGTACAAATAAGTAAGAAAATAAATCCCAAATCAAATTTTCAGCCTCAATCCACTCTTCTAGATTAGAAATTTTATGATTTTGGGTGTGAGAATACTTATTCAATACTTTACTGTCATAAGAATAATTGGTATTTTCCTTAATCAGCTTCAAAATTTTTTGAATAGTATTATTAAATTTTGTTTTATTATTTTCTGATACATATGGACGAAAATGGAACAATACGGAAAGAAAGTCCTCTAGGTTAAAACCAATATCCAATGTAGGACTTCCAGATGATTCAGACTCTATAGAGTCTAGTATATTTCCATCTTTGTACCTGCACATTTCAGCTAATTCTTCTAATGTATAAAGCTTATCTATGTCATGTAGTTTTTCAAATATATCATCTGCAATCATTTTAACTGTTTTTTCCATAATTTGGATTGCCTCCTACTACAGATGCCCCAGCACCAGCAAGAAAAACAATATTTGAATATTTCTCTCCGTAAATAGTTTTACGAATCTTTTCACTAATCAATCGCTTAAAATCACTCTCCTTAAATTCATTATCAGATTCATCTTTAGAATTTTGTTTTTCAAGTACACCGTAGGAGTCAAAAAACTCATTTCCATCATTTTTCTCTTTACCATATGAAATTGTATTTGACAAATAGTGTAATTCAATTTGTTTGTCTTTTAATTTTTTCTCATTATCAAAAAAGAAGAAGAAGAACATTCTACTCTACCTACTTTCTATTTTTAAAATAACTGCTTATTCCCATTCACCACTCAAAACATCCTTTAAAAATCTCTTTGGAAACCAAAAGGAATGTTTAGTTATTCTTCTACCATCAGGTAAGATATCAGTATCTGATTCTTTCCCTTTTCCAACAAAGATTCCGGGTTCAAGTTCATATAAAGAATTTGAAGCGTGAATCTTCGTGAAAACAATTTTGTTAATCCTACTTTGTGGGAAATTTGTTGAAATTCTATTACCTTTCTTAGTTAATTCTATGCCTTCATCTAGTATTTTACGTGTTTCTTGCCAAACACGTTTGACTTCGTCAACCAGTCTATCAGGAAATCCCCAAAATTTTATTCCATCTAAGACAAACTCTCCTTGTGAGTTTTCTTTAAATATTACAAATAAAAATCGTTTACTACATATCTCCTGATAAGGTTGAGATTCTTCCCAATTATCATTAGATACCAACTCTTGAAAATTATAAGTTTTGAATGGGGAGTCTTCTTTTGGTAAACCATTTTTATCAATACGAATAACACGTAGATTCATATTAGCTTTTTGAAATTCCTGTGTCTTATCAATATCACCTGTCAAACCTATAATTTTACGAATTAAGGTACTATTCTTGCCTTTTGCTTTAGGGTTAACTAAAAACTTTTCATATAATTGCTTCTCGGTGAATCCCTGATAGGCTAAAATTTTATCAGAAATAATTTCTGTAAATATTTTTTTCTGACCTCTTGCTGTACCAACCACACTTTCTTGTTCCTTCTGATTAAAAATCTTATTGTTAATCAGATATGTCATATAGCTAGACTTTAATTCCCATGCACGTTGCTTAGCTAGCTCATGACTGAAAGGCTGCATTCGAAAATCTCTCCCTTTCCCAGCTCCTTTGGTACATGTAGATAAATAGTTACCATCAGATTCAGAAAGTTCATGAGCTTTACCTTGTTTGATTTTTTCGGTAATACGTCTATAGTCCTCCAAAATCACTTCCATATCTTCATCGAACCATTCATAAAGAAATACTTTTTCAATAATATAGTCAGACATTGTTTGGTCAGGAATCAAGCCATTATAAAAGAGCAATAGCATCTTTTGACATTTTTTCCACATATGCGTGGAGTAGAAATCATCCAAATTCTCTTCCATGAAATTAATGATTGTAAGTACCAAACGTTCTTTAGCACTGATTGAACCATTCTTATTAACTTTAAAAGGTGTAACCTTCAACTCTACACCGATTTTTTCAAAATCAGCAGATGAGTTACTATTAGGTAAATAACCAAAAAAGAATTTTTCGATATAGTTTCCATATTGTCCTTTGGACTTCATACTTATTTCTTTATCTTCTATATCAGATACTATTTTATTTTGAAAATCATCATAAGTTTTATAGGGACTTCTTTGATACTCCTCAACTATCTGCCCAAATCGGTAATTTAAAAGTACTTTAGAATAATCTACAACACTATTAATATCTGAATCATCGTAATCAAATAACTGCTCTTTCATCTTTAAAGCCCTTTCATAAAACGTTATTTTCATTATATCAAATTGATTTGTTGATCTAAACAAAAAATTATTGTATAATAGTAGAATATATTTATTTTTTAGCTTCTGGAGAGTATTATGAACGTTTTAGAATTATTTGCGGGTGTTGGGGGATTTCGTATAGGACTCGAAAATGCCAACCCTGATTATTTCAGAACATTATGGAGTAACCAATGGGAGCCTTCTAGAAAGTCTCAGGATGCTTTCGAGGTATACAATTATCATTTTCCAGACAGTGAAAATATTAATATTAGCATAGCTGATATTACTGATGAACAGTTCGCTGAAATGAATGCGGATATGATTGTCGGTGGTTTTCCGTGTCAAGACTACTCTGTAGCTCGAAGCAAAAAGAACGAACAAGGTATTGAAGGACAAAAAGGTGTCCTTTTCTGGGAAATCGTTCGAGCGACTAGGATTATTAGACCGAGATTTCTTATTCTAGAAAATGTTGACAGACTTCTAAAAGCTCCTTCAAAACAACGTGGTCGAGACTTTGCTATTATGTTGACTGCGTTTAATAATCTTGGATATTCTGTTGAATGGCGTGTAATCAACGCTGCTGATTACGGTCGCAGTCAAAGACGTCGTCGTGTGTTTTTCTTTATCTATCGAAATGATATTCCATTCGCACTTCAAATGGATCAACGATTTGAAGAACAAGAACAAGTTTTTGATGAAAATAGATACGACGATTATATTTTTCATGAAGGACTGTTTGCAACCCAATTTCCTATTATGAATACACCAGTCAAAAAACGTCATGTCTACTATGAACTCCCTGAAGATATCGTTGAGGTTTCTGATAACTTCTCAGGAACTGTTTGGAATACTGGTGTTATGCGTCATGGCAGGTACTATTCTATTGATACTGCACCTAACTATGATGGTGAACCAATTACATTAGGTGAGATTCTTCAAAATGAAGAGGAAGTTCCTGAAAAGTTCTTTATTAATGATCCAGCAAAACTCGAAAAGTTCCAGTATTTGCGAGGACCTAAACGAATTGAACGTACTTCTGCAGATGGACACACCTATATTTACTCTGAGGGAGGAATGTCACCAACTGACGACTTAAACCTTCCAGGCCGTACCATGCTAACATCCGAAGGGACTGTTAATCGTTCAACACATTTCTTGCATGTTAATGAACGATATAGGCTTATTACTCCTGTCGAGGCAGAACGTCTACAAGATTTCCCTGACAACTGGACAGCTCTAAAAAAATTATCTGACGGTACCGTTACAGAGGTTTCTGATAAAATGCGAATGTTCTTTATGGGTAATGCATTAGTAACAGACATTGTAAGGAAAATCGGTGAATTTATTGTAGAAATCGATATTGCTGAATAATATGAAAAACGCTTCCCTCAATCGAGGGAAGCATTTTCTTATTTCCAAAATTTTGCTTTTGAAGCTGCTACCCAAACTGATAGACGGGCTAGAGCTGCTACTGCATAGATAGCGTATTGCTTCGCAGGATAAATCCATGCTTTGTTTTCTTCATGCCAGCGAGACTTCCAGAGGCCGATGTAATCTCCGGTCATTCCAGGATTTTTAAGGCGCTCCATGTAATTGGCAGGTAGGTTATCAGGCTGATTCATCTGCACGTTAATGATAAAGATAAGCAAAACAACCACGATGACAACTACGAGTGCCAGGGTAATCTTTTTCTTAGCTGTTAGCTGAAATGTTTTCAATTATTTTTTCTCCCTCATCTATGAAATCATCTTCTCTTATATTTTAGTATAAAAAGTCAATTCTGAAAAGTCCTCTATGATATCAATATAGGATAAGTCAAAACCTTTCGAAAACCTTGCATATCTTGCTCATAGTGTTATAATAGAACTGTCCGTCTGTCTAGAAATAATACACTTTTAGGCAGATGCGACTTAGAAAGAGGTATTTATGACATTTTCAAAAAAGGTTTCCCTTTCTGAGGTAAACCAATCCGTAGATACACCTAATAATAATCGTTTTTGGCAAAATCTTAAGGCTTTCTTGGGACCTGGGGCTCTTGTGGCCGTGGGTTACATGGATCCAGGGAACTGGATAACAAGTGTCGTCGGTGGGGCGACCTACAAGTACAGCCTACTCTTTGTCATCTTAATTTCATCATTAATCGCTATGCAGTTGCAACAAATGGCCGGAAAATTAGGGGTTGTGACCCAAATGGACCTAGCTCAAGCGACTGCCTACCACTCACCTAAATGGTTGCGATACACGCTTTGGGTGATTCTTGAGCTAGCCTTAATGGCGACGGACTTGGCTGAGGTACTTGGTTCTGGCATCGCTCTTAACCTACTCTTTGGTATTCCAATCATGGTTGCTATTCTGGTGACAGTCCTTGACGTCTTCCTACTCCTGCTCATCATGAAGCTGGGATTCAAGAAAATCGAGGCTATTGTTTCAACCTTAATTTTGACCATCTTGGTTATCTTTGCCTATCTAGTAGCCTTGTCTGAGCCTAGTGTTGCGGGAATCCTCGAGGGTTATCTTCCTACGCCAGCACTCTTCGAGCCACATGCTGCTGGGGACACCAACCAATTGACTTTGGCACTTGGGATTGTGGGGGCAACCGTTATGCCACATAACCTCTACTTGCACTCATCCTTGTCACAGACTCGTAAGGTTGACTATTCAGATGATAAAGACGTGACCAAGGCTGTCCGTTTCATGACCTGGGACTCCAACATTCAATTGTCTTTGGCCTTTGTGGTTAACTCCCTCCTCTTGATTTTGGGGGCAGCTCTCTTCTTTGGTCACGCTTCTGATATTTCAGCCTTCTCACAAATGTACAATGCCCTTCAGGACTCTAAGATTACTGGTGCGTTAGCTAGTTCGACACTTTCAACTCTCTTTGCCTTGGCGCTCTTGGCTAGTGGTCAAAACTCTACTATCACTGGTACTTTGAGTGGTCAAATTGTCATGGAAGGTTTCCTCCACTTGAGGTTACCAAAGTGGGTAATTCGTTTGTTCACACGTCTCTTCGCCCTGCTACCTGTTATCATTGTAGCTATTCTCTACGGCGATCAAGAAAAGACACTGGATCAACTCTTGGTGTATTCACAAGTATTCCTTTCAATTGCCTTGCCATTCTCTATTTTCCCTTTGATTTACTACACTTCTAAAAAATCACTCATGGGAAAACACGTCAATGCCAAGTGGAATACCTACCTCGGTTATGCCATCGCTATTGTCCTAACCATTCTCAATCTCAAACTTATCTTTGATACGTTTTAAAAAAAAAACAAGGCTAGCACCATGCTGACCTTGTTTTAGTTTTTGAAGGCGTCAACGAGAACTTGAAATTCTTCGTTACTAAGGGTAATTCCCTTGCCCATCTTGGTGTGGTCTGGACTCCAAGTGCGGATATCGTACTTGGCTGGTGCTCCGTTAAAGCTCACACGATTAAGCTCCTTAGTCCATCCCTTATCATTCTCAGACAATACCAAGAGTTTTTCTTCAATTTCAAATGAAAATTCTGCCATTTGCTTACCTCCACTAACTTTATTCGTTTTTTTCCTGTGAAAATTTCAGGATTTAGCAAAAAGTTATCCACAAAATTTTACCTTTCATGCTATAATTATTTTATCAAGAAACGAAGGAAATGACCATGATAAACTTTTTAGAAGCGGTAAAGCATCAGCTTCATCAGTTTGTGGAAACAGGTCACTGCAAACCTGTCCACCTAATGCAAAATTATCTTATTAATGATATCTATCATGCTATTGATAATAAACAAATGGTCATGCTGGCTTCTAATCATAGGACCTATAAGGGCTACATCAATCGTTATGACAGCCAACGTCAAGCTATCTTTATCGAGCAGGACAAAGTTATCAGTATGATTGAACTAAAAGACATTAAACGTCTAAAAATCATATCTCAACGAGGTTAAGTATATTAGTTAACCTCTTTTTATTTTTGGGTTGACTAATATAGTAGGTCTTGGTATTATAAGTTAACTATCAAATCGCTCGAGGTTAACTCAAATGACACAAAATCGGACACTATCCCTTATTCTTCCAGCTTTTGGTGCTGCTATTATTGCTGCACTGGCTCAAATCATCATTCCGATTGGGGCAGTTCCCATTACTCTACAGACCTTTGCTGTAGGACTTGTGGCTGCTGTTTTTAAACCGAGGGAAGCTACTCTTTCTGCTATCCTCTATCTTATTCTTGGCGCTATTGGTTTACCCGTTTTCGCAGGAGGTGGCGGTGGGCTTCAATCCTTCTTTGGTCCTTCAGCTGGCTATCTTCTTGCCTATCCTTTTTTTGCTCTTGTCACATCAGCACTAACCCATGCTAAGACCCCTATCTGGAAAAGCTTTTTGGCTTTTGTTTTGGGAGATGCGCTTGTCTTTGTCGGTGGTATCCTTAGCCTGCACTTTCTTGGAAAGATGGGTTGGTCTGCAGCTGTGGCGGTCGGTTTGACACCCTTTATCATTCCCGACCTCATTAAAGGTCTGATTGTTACTTTGGTGACTAAGCCAGTATTAAAAGCTCTAAAAAGTCATAGCTACTTTAACTAAAGAAAAAAAGATTGAAGACTTTGTTCCTGTGAACAGAATCTTCAATCTTTTTATTTTTCAAAATAAATATCATAATGCTTTGAACAAGCTAGGTTGAAAGCACTGTGACAATTAGGACAAACTATTGCCTCTTGATACTCATCAATAACCATCTCATGCTGATAAACACCACAGATAAGGACCTTGTCCTGCTTGAGATGACAAGGATAAGCTCGAAAGCTATGTGTTCCTCCAAGCCTATCATGACACTGATAACAAGCATAATACTTCAGACAATCGAAGCATTTTAGGGCAACGATATCTAGCTCTGTGTGATAATGCTGGCACCTGCTCTCATTATCTACCAAGAGACCATATATTTTTCTCGTCATTAGACACGAACAGTCTTACTTGAACCGTCTTTTTGGTAGAGATTAATCAAACCTTCTTTAGTTGAACGAATCATATCACCAGGTTTAACTTCTTGTGGCACGGTAATAGTAAGAAGTTCCATTGGGTTTGGTGCACGATCAATCTTATTACCATTAGCATCGTGAAGATCTTTGATCTCACACTCGAAATGACGGAAGCCTGGTCCGTAGAATTCAACGTGGTCACCTTCGAGGATAACATTACGTTGACGGATCGTAGCTGTCATAGTTACTGGGTCAAAATCTACTACTTCACCAACAAATTTGTATTGTGGAATCTTACGACGGGCACCAAAGAGTTGCTCGTTTTCTGTTGGAGTCTTGTAATAAAAACCTGTTGCCAATTCACGTTGGGCAACTTTCCAAAGCTCGTTAACCAAATCATCTTTAATAGCATAAAAGGCTTCTGCACTTTCCATGTAAGCATCACAGGCCGCCTTGTAACAGTTGGCAACTGTTGATACGTAATGGACAGATTTCATACGACCTTCGATTTTCAGGCTATCAACACCATTATCGATAAGGTCCGGGATGTTTTCAATCATACACATGTCAACAGCTGACATTGAGTATTCTTCAGGAACTTCACCGTGAATACTCTTTCGCTCTTGGCCGAATGGCATGTCGTAAAGGTCATATTTCCAACGGCATGACTGTGAACAACCACCACGGTTGGCATCACGGTCTGACATGTGGTTAGAAAGGGTACAGCGACCTGAGTATGAGATACACATAGCACCATGGACAAAGGCCTCAATTTCAAGGTCCGTACGTTTACGGATTTCAGCTAATTCTTCCATAGTAACTTCACGTGCTAAAACAACACGAGTCAAGCCATACTGTTTCCAAAAATGAAAAGTTTCAACGTTTGTCGCAGATGCTTGCGTTGACAAGTGGATGTTAAGGCCTGGAGCATAGGTTGAACAGATTTCAATCAAGGCTGGATCAGATGCAATAACGGCATCGAGTCCCATATCACGCAATTCACGGAACCACTCACCTGCACCTTTTTCATTTCCTTCATGGGTAACCATGTTAGAAGCAACGTGCACGTCAACGCCACGAGCGTGAGCGTATTCGATACCTTCACGAAGCTCATCCATGGTAAAGTTTCCAGCACGGCTACGCAAACCATAGGCTTGTCCACCAACGAAAACAGCATCTGCGCCGTAATTTACAGCAACTCTCAATTTTTCCAAAGTCCCAGCAGGTACCAGTACCTCTGGGCGTTTTTTAGTTGTAGTCATAATTTCTCCAATTTGCAAGATTGTCGATTTTAGTTTTTAGGATAGATCCTTCGTTCCCTGAAAATGGAAAACTCTCAACCGAAGGAGGACGTAATTTTATTTTACACGGTCAGGTTCATAATCATAGAAACCTGTGTCCAAACCACGGTTGGCTGGGTGTAATTTATGAATGGCTTCATCGAAGAGGAAGGCTTGATCCTGTGAAAATTCTCCAGCCTCGATGAGGTCACGAGCCTTCACAAAATATTCGGTAATTTTTACAAAGTTTTCACCTGGGCAATAAACACCGTCCAACTTCCAGTGGTCAAAACCATGCTCAACGAGTTCTGAAAGCTTAGTCATCATATCCAGGTCATTATTGGCAAAGATATGTGTTCCATGCAAGTCTTCATAGACTGAGTAGTGAGAATCTGGATCTCCAGGTTCAGAAAGAAAGAGGTCACGTTCTTTGGTAACAGCTTCATCCGTTTTGATAAAGTTGTAGTAGTTTTGAAGAAGTGGTCGTTTTGAGTGGTGAATGATACTTGCCCCGTAAACCAAAACCTCTGCTGGAATTTGAAGATTTTCAGCCATGATGAAGAGTTCCGCAGATGGAATCTCACGGGCCAAAACAGCTTCAGATGCTCCTGCCTGTTTGCCCCAGAAATTAATCTGACGGCTAGAGGTTACCATGGTTGAAGCATCATAAATCATTTTGAAGGGACGTTTATCACGGTTACAGATGTAGAAAACTCCTGCATCACCAACCGTGATATAATCTGCTTTAATTTCTTCAAGAAAATCAAGGTAGTCAGGAAGAGCATCCATCATACTTTGGTGCATGAGGGCGTTAACTGCAACAGTTAACTCTTTACCTGACTCATGTACCAGCTCTGCGATTTTTCGCATTTCTGCGAATGAAAGAGGCTTAGGCAAACGAAGGCCAAAAGTTTTTTCGCCGATGTAAATACGATCTACGCCAAGTTCTAGGAGCTCACGTGCCTGCTCGTAGCTCTCAGCTGTCGCTGTAATCACTATTTTTTTCATAACTCATATTATAGCACAAATTGATTGATTTTTTTAGAACTTTTAGGTTTTGTTAAATCGTATTTTGATATTTAAAAATAGTTTTATAATACTAGAATTTCAAAAAAAACTTTGCAATATAAACTTTTTATGGTATTATTAAAAAGATTGTAACTAGTAAAATACTGACTCAGTCTTTTAGCCTACACAAAATAGTGGTTTAGGTACTTTATATAGAAAGGAGGCAGACATGGCTGACAACTTACACCGTCAATTTGATCACATCGAAGATTTCGAGATTGAACGTCGTCAAACGACCAATTATCAAGACGATCAAGGTCTAAATAGTAATAGTATTAAACTACAAGATATGATTTTCTTTGGACGTGTCTCAAGCTTCTGTGTTTCAACAGTCCTAGTTGCCTTCCTTTTCTTGGTAGCACAGGTAGCTACCTTCTGGGCCTTCTTCTGGGCAATTACCATTAGCGCCATTGGTCAGTTAGGCATTTATGTCCTAATCGAATATCTTAAAGCAAAAGAACGTTGACTAAGGAGTCAACGTTCTTTTTAGTTTGATTCTGCTACTTCTTCAGAGATATCTTTGATATCAATGAAGATATCATCAACGATAGCTTTTGTTTCTGCTTTAACATTGGCTTGCTCAGGTGTTACTTGAGCTGTTTTTTCCTTGATGAGTTCAAAGCTCTCTTTTGCAAAGTCAGCAACTTGAGCTGTTTTTTCTTGAACGGCTTTTGTCAAATCAGTTGCAGTGATGTCGCCATTTTCAAATTTTGTTTTATAATCTTGGAAAGTATCGACTGCTAATTCTTTATAGTCGCTAACTTTTTCCACTACTTGATTTTGGTAAGCTTTAGGATCTTCTTTGAATGAAGCGATTTCCTCATCAATACGTGCTTTAACTGCTTTACCTTTTTCAGTTGTAAAGAAATACGCTGCTGCAGCTCCAGATGCTGCACCAATAATTAGGGTGTTTAGAAATTTACTCATGAAAAGACCTCCTTATTTTTTCTTGTCTTTTTTACCAAATAGTTTTGAAGCAACCTTGCCGATAGCAAAGGCTGAGCCTGCTTTACCGACACTTGCTCCTGCTGCACTTGCCTTAGCAGCGAGGTGACGAGCTCGAGTATTCAAGTCAGAAACACTTTCTGAAAGATCAGCTACTGCTACAAAGAGAGGATCAATCGTTTGAACTTTTTCATTAACATCTTCAACCAAGACATTAGCCTTAGCCAAAATTTCATTTGTTTGGTGAAGTGTTACGTTAATATCTGTACGAAGAACCGCAACTGTTTCTTCAACTTCTTTGACAACATGACGTGTGCGAAGTAAAGTTGGGATTAATGCAATTAGAAATGCAGCAAGTGCGATTGCGATAATAAGAAATGCAATTTCTACCATAGTTTTAGACTCCTTTGACCTGTTTAAAAGGTTAACAAAAAAACTGAATGTTTGACTCCTGCCTCGTATGACCTTTGTTATTATAATTTTCACTTCATTATAACAAAGTCTGAACAGTATGACTAGTTTTTCATTTTATAATCTGCTTTTTGACGTTGTTTACGGAAATATAAGAGGACAGCTCCAAGGATAATGATGGAAATGCTGACCCATTGTGAGACACGCAAGCCGACAAACATAAGACTATCCGTACGCATGCCTTCAATGACAAAGCGTCCAAGTCCATACCAGATAAGGTAAAATGAAGTCACATCTCCCTGTCGCAATCCCTTATTAAAATATCGTAGTCCCAGAATAATGCTAAAACCAACTAAATTCCATAGGCTTTCATAAAGGAAGGTAGGTACACGGTAGCTTCCATCAATAAACATCTGCTGACGGATAATTTCTGGAAGATAATTCAGTTGACTAACTGCTTTTCCATAGGCCTCTTGATTGACAAAATTTCCCCAGCGACCGATGCTCTGAGCTATCATGACCCCAGGGGCCGCAATATCTAGAAAATCTAAAACCGCTATAGCATGACGTTTGGCGAACCAATAAAGGACAGCTGCACCAGCAATCAAGCCACCATAGATAGCAATTCCACCATTCCAAATCGCAAAAATTTCCGATGGATTTTGGCTGTAATAAGACCACTGAAAAATCACATAGTAGAGCCTAGCACCAACAATGGCTATAGGAAAGGCTAAGAGAATAAAATCTAAGATATGCTCAGGATTGATTCCCTTTTCAGGAGCCAAACGCTGAGCCAGATAAACTGCAAGCAAAAGACCAGATACAATACAGATAGCATACCAATGAATACTGATTGGACCAAGTCTTAGAGCAATTGGATCAATAGTAGCTAACATTAGTCTTCACCATTCTTACTAATGAGGTCAGTCAAACGGTCCTTAAAAGTTTTGGTTGCATCATATCCCATTTGCTTAGCACGATAGTTCATTGCTGCAGCTTCTATAACGACTGACACGTTACGTCCTGTCTTAACAGGAATGCGGATACGTGGAATCTTAACGCCCTGTAATTCAATCTCTTCATTGTTATTTCCAAGACGGTCAAAGACCTCGTCATTTTCAAAATGCTCAAGACATATGCACAACTGAACTTGAGATGAATCACGGACAGCACTAGCTCCGTAAAGACTCATAACGTCAATGATACCAACCCCACGGATTTCAAGAAGATGGAGAAGAATTTCTGCAGGTTCCCCCCAGAGAGTTCCCTCATCCTTAGCATAGACATCTACACGGTCATCAGCAACTAGACGGTGGCCACGTTTCACCAACTCGAGCGCTGTCTCACTCTTACCGATACCAGAGTCCCCTTGAATAAGAACACCCATCCCGTAGATATCTACCAGAACACCATGGACACTAGTACGTTCAGCTAATTGAGAGTTGAGATACCAAGACATGTCACCTGAAAGTGATGATGTAGAGTTGCGTCCTTGAAGAACTGCTACACCATTTTCCTTAGCAGCTTGAAGCATCTCTTCTGGAATCTCAAGACCACGCGCCACGATAACAGCTGGAGTTTCCTTTCTAAATATATTAGCAAAAACAGAATAACGGTTATTAGCAGTCATGGTTTTAAGGTAGGTCCACTCCTTCATCCCAACCAACTGAAGTCGTTCTGGTGAATAATAGTCAAAATAACCCGCCATTTCTAAACCAGGACGAGAGATATCAGCCGTTGTTATCGCTTTTGCCAAAAGCTCCTCATTCCCATAGACAACCTTAAGTTTAAGCTTATCAACCAACATTTTAACAGTTACTGTCATGTTATTTCCTCCGATTATTTACTAGTTTCATTGTATCATAAAAAGGTTTTCAATGCGGTTCGCAAAGCAAAAAAAAAAGACCTATGACTAACACTAAGGTCAATCATAGATCTTTTCTGTTATCATTTACTCACCATTTCCACTCGTCTTCTACAGGTTCAGCATTTTTGCGTTTTCTTCCATCCTTAAGTTTTATTTCGGGATAAATATCCTCTTTATAAGGAAGGAGGAGGGCTAAAACTAAGTATAAGAAGATTCCAAACTGCGTGGAAACCATGAGAATAATAGCTAAGACACGAGCCAAAGTGAGGTTCCAGCCAAATTTATCTGCCAAACCTGCAACAACACCGGCGACGAGTCTATTTTTTCGTATCTTATAGAAGTGATTTGGCATGGTTTTCTTCTCCTATCATTTCGTTGATATCATTGTATGATTTTTTGAGACAAAAAAAATCAGTCCTAGGACTGATTTAGAAAAATGAGTTTGCCTTGGCACAAACCGCATCCAAATTTCTGTGTATTGACACGGCGTTTGCGACGGTAAGTGTGACCACAAGATTGGCACTGATAAAGGAAGTAATTTTCTGCCTGGTTTCGCATTTTGGGGGCGTACCTAAGGCCATCCACCCTAGCTAGTAGGTCCTTGAAATCTCTATCCCCATGTTTGCAGCCCTTCCCTTGAAAATAAAGGTGGTAGTGACAGAGTTCATGACGGACGATTTTCCGAAAGGTCTCGAGGCCGTGTTCTTCATAAAGTTTCGGATTGAAATCTAAGTGTCCATCCTTGGGGAAGAAACGACCTCCAGTGGTCCTCAGGCGCTTGTTCCACAAGGCTTGATGCTTAAATTTCCAACCGAAATCTTCGATAGAAACTGTCTTAACATAATCAGTTAGATTCACGTGGATTCACCAAGGAAAGATTAAGCTTTTCGTGTTCTAAGTCAATTTTTGACACCCATACGGTAACTAAATCCCCAACAGAAACCACTTGGCTTGGATGGTTAACGAAACTCTTACTCATCTCAGAGATATGGATAAGACCATCCTCATGGACACCGATATCCACAAAAGCACCAAAGTCCACAACGTTACGTACTGTTCCTTCAAGTTTTTGCCCCACCGACAAGTCTTTGAGCTCAAGAACATCCTGGCGAAGTACCGGTGCTTCAAAATCATCACGCAAGTCTCGACCTGGTTTTAAAAGGTCAGCAATGATATCTTTAAGGGTTTCCTGACCAAGCCCTAGCTCTTCTGCTGTGTCTTTAAGATTAAGAGCCTTCAATTTTGCCTTAGCAGAGTCGTCCAAATCTGTGATGTCTAACTGCTTGAAGAGAGCCTTCACCGCTGGATAAGACTCTGGGTGGACTCCCGTATTATCCAAGATATTTTTAGCGTTTGGAATACGGAGGAAACCGGCGGCTTGTTCAAAGGCTTTGGCACCAAGACGTGGGACCTTCTTAATTTCATCACGTGATGTAAACTCCCCATTTTCCTCACGGTAGGCAACAATATTTTCTGAGATAGTCTTGTTGAGACCTGAGACATGTGACAAGAGAGTACTACTTGCCGTATTGACATTGACACCAACCTGGTTAACCACGGTATCAACGACGAAATCAAGATTTTCAGAGAGTTTCTTCTGGCTAACATCGTGCTGGTATTGGCCTACTCCGATTGATTTGGGGTCAATCTTAACCAATTCCGCCAGAGGGTCTTGAAGACGACGGGCAATGGAAATAGCAGAGCGCTTTTCGACCGTCAAGTCTGGGAACTCATGACGGGCCAACTCTGAAGCAGAGTAGACTGAGGCACCACTTTCATTGACAATGACATAAGAGGTCTCTGGGAAATCTTTGAGGACTTCTGCCACAAAGGCTTCACTTTCACGGCTGGCTGTTCCATTTCCGATAGCAATAATCTCAATAGCATGCTCTTTGATAAGGTCAGCCAAGTCTTTCTTAGCTTGAGCAATCTTAGCTTGACTTGCTGGAGCAACTGGATAGATGACCTGAGTTGTAATCAGTTTCCCTGTTTGGTCAACGACGGCCAATTTAGCTCCTGTACGAAAGGCTGGGTCAAATCCAAGTACCATCTTTCCTTTAAGTGGTGAGACTAGAAGAAGGTTTCGAAGATTTTGAGAGAAAAGATTAATGGCTCCATCTTCTGCTGCTTCAGTCAACTCACTACGGATACGACGCTCCATAGCTGGAATGATTTTCTTCTTGAGCGACTGGTTGATGACTTCCTCAATATAATCATTTTTTTGCTTGAAACGGGCACTGTAAAAACGATGCATTTTCTCAAGATTGTGCTTAAAGTTTACCTTGATAACGCCTAATTTCTCACCACGGTTAAGGGCCAGAGTACGGTAACCTTGGAGTTTAGACACCTTATCCGCAAAATCATAGTAAATCTTGAAGGTTTCCTTTTCATCCAGAGATTGATCCTTTAGGATCGAAGTGATCTCACTATTGTTCCAGATTTCGTTGTAGGTCCAAGAGCGCAAGCTATTGTCCTCAGAAAAGGCCTCAACCAAAATATCCACAGCACCCGCAAGGGCCTTGTCAGCTGTTGGAAAGGCTTCGGATGTCAACTTTTCAGCTTCATCTTTGAGGTTTGAACTATTTTGCAAGATAAGACGAGCCAGTGGAAAAAGGCCTGCTTCACGGGCAATAGTCGCTTTAGTGCGGCGTTTTTCCTTATAGGGAAGGTAGAGTTCTTCCACGTCTGCCAACTTTTCAGCCGCTTCGATGGCTGCCTTTAGTTGGTCAGTCAATTTGCCCTGAGCCTCAATCTTTGCCAGAACCGTTTCCTTGCGGTCTTGGAGGGCTGTCAAAGACTTATCCATATCAATGATAGCCTTGATTTGAGTTTCATCCAGATTTCCGGTTTTTTCCTTACGGTAACGGGCGATGAAGGGAATGGTATTACCTTCTGCGGTCAATTCCAAAACGGTTTCAACTTGTTGTTTTTTTAGGCCCAATTCTTGAGCCAATGTCTCTAAATTTCGATTTTCCATAAACTCTATTATACCACGATAGGAGGTATGCTTGGGCAGAAAACCTTGTAGATGAAGCGAGATTTTTTGAGCAAGAGGTAGTATAATAAGAGAGTAAACCTATTCTTAAGGCTATTTCTTTCGGAAAATAGATGCATCTTCCTTGAAGCAAAGCTTCTTCTACTGATTCCCTAATTTTCTGTCAGAAATGACGCCCTTAGTATCTTAATTAACTCGGAGGCTTTTTATGGCGGTTATTCAGAAAAAAACAAATGAACTTGAAAGCATGATGGCATCTTTTGCGGTTATCCCTGATTTTGAAAAGGCGGGAACTGATCCTAAGAAGGACAAACGTCTTCAAGAAGATAAGAAGAAATAAAAGTTATGGCTATTTTTCATCAACTACCAGATAGCGTTTTTCAGCTTCTGGCAGTTTTTCTATCTATTATTATCGAAGCCCTGCCCTTTGTTTTACTGGGAAGTATCGTGTCTGGCTTTATCGAAGTCTTCTTGACTCCTGAAAAGGTCCAAAACTTCCTGCCGAAAAACAAGGTCCTGGCTATTCTCTTTGGAACCCTAGTCGGCTTTATTTTTCCTTCTTGTGAATGTGGGATTGTTCCCATTATCACGCGCTTTTTAGAGAAAAAAGTGCCTAGCTATACGGCTATTCCTTTCATGGCAACGGCTCCTATCATCAATCCAGTCGTTCTCTTTGCGACCTATACGGCCTTTGGGAACTCTTGGTACTACGTGATTTTACGTTTCCTCGGGGCTTTCTTGATTGCCATGATTTTGGGAATTTTGCTCGGCTTTGTGGTGGATGACCAGATACTCAAGGACAAGCGTAAGTCTAATCATGTTCATGATTATAGTGGGTTATCAGCTGGTAAGAAAATCTTTCAGTCCTTGGTTCATGCTGTCGATGAATTTTTCGACACTGGGCGTTACCTGATTTTCGGGAGCTTTGTGGCTGCAGGGATGCAGACCTACCTTCCTACCCGAATCCTAACGACCATCGGTCATAATTCGGTGACAGCCATCCTCATCATGATGCTCCTGGCCTTTATCCTCTCACTTTGTTCTGAGGCGGATGCCTTTATCGGAGCTTCACTACTCTCTAGTTTTGGAGTGGCACCAACAGTGGCCTTCCTTATCATCGGTCCTATGGTTGATATCAAGAACTTGATCATGATGAAACACCAGTTTAAGACACGCTTTGTCGGGCTCTTTGTGGGAACCACAAGTCTGGTAACAGTCATTTACTGTCTAGTATTGGGGGTGATTTAATGTTACGTTTTCTCATCTTATCTGGGTATTTTGAGCTCGTCATGTACTTGCAAGTTTCTGGCAAGCTCAACCAGTACATTAATATCCACTACTCCTACCTGGCTTACATTTCCATGGCGCTTTCCTTCATCCTCGCTTTGGTTCAACTCATCGTTTGGATGAAGAAAATAAAGGTTCACTCGCATTTGTCAGGTCGAGTGGCCAAGGGAGCCAGCATCGTTCTCTTGGCATTTCCAGTTCTCACTGGGCTCTTAGTGCCAACGGTGACCCTGGATGCCAATACTGTATCAGCTAAAGGTTATCATTTTCCACTGGCGGCAGGGAGCGATCCTAATCAGGCCAATCAAGAGGGAACGACTACCCAGTACTTAAGGCCGGACACCAGCTCCTACTTCACCTCCTCAGCTTATGAGAAGGAAATGACCAAGGAGCTAGCCAAGTACAAGGGACGTGAGACCATCCAGATTACCACGGAAAATTACATGGAAGTCATGGAGCTCATCTATCTCTATCCAAACGATTTCGTGGGCAAGAAGGTCACCTATACCGGCTTTGTTTACAATGATCCACAGACCATGGGATATCAGTTCATCTTCCGTTTCGGTATTATCCACTGTATCGCCGATTCAGGTGTTTACGGACTGGCAACGACAGGAAGCGACCAAACCTTTAAGGATAATACCTGGGTAACAGTCACTGGTACCATCACTGTGAATTATTATCAAAACCTTAAACAGAGCCTCCCTATCCTTAATTTGACTGAGATTAAAGAGGTTAGTCAGCCTGACAATCCTTATGTTTATCGTGTATTTTAAAAAGCCAAGTTCAATTGAACTGGCTTTTTATGTTGAATCAAACTGTACAGTTACTTAAATCTTGAGAGTACAAAAACACTCAATGGGCACAAATGATTGCTAATGGTGTTGTACAGTTACTTAAATCTTGAGAGTACAAAAACCTAGTCAAGGGGCAAAGAAGGGGCAAAATTGTTGTACAGTTACTTAAATCTTGAGAGTACAAAAACACTTCCAGGCATCAAATTCACTGATGCCAAGTTGTACAGTTACTTAAATCTTGAGAGTACAAAAACAGGAAAAGCAACCGGCGTTACTCGCAAAGCGTTGTACAGTTACTTAAATCTTGAGAGTACAAAAACACACTCAAAAGCCGATGGAGTACACAGAAAGTTGTACAGTTACTTAAATCTTGAGAGTACAAAAACTGCTGATGAGTTAACAACGTCTATCACTTCGTTGTACAGTTACTTAAATCTTGAGAGTACAAAAACCACGTGCTGTTTTGGCGGTATCCGTGGGTCGTTGTACAGTTACTTAAATCTTGAGAGTACAAAAACTGTCAGTTTCAAACGCACCACCACCGATATGTTGTACAGTTACTTAAATCTTGAGAGTACAAAAACTTATAAGTGTATATCAAATAAGTGATAAACGTTGTACAGTTACTTAAATCTTGAGAGTACAAAAACTAATAGGAGACACAGGAGTAGGAAAGAGCGTTGTACAGTTACTTAAATCTTGAGAGTACAAAAACAGGTTGTGACAACACGAAGAGGTCTCTAGAGTTGTACAGTTACTTAAATCTTGAGAGTACAAAAACCATCATCGACATCCATATTATAAATTTCAAGTTGTACAGTTACTTAAATCTTGAGAGTACAAAAACACAAACGGGAACACATTAGATATACTATAAGTTGTACAGTTACTTAAATCTTGAGAGTACAAAAACTAGGATTGTGATATAATATATATATCTATCGTTGTACAGTTACTTAAATCTTGAGAGTACAAAAACTAACGTCATCAGTCCACCGCCTAAGATAGAGTTGTACAGTTACTTAAATCTTGAGAGTACAAAAACAGGTGATTTTGATTATATTATAGGTCATCTGTTGTACAGTTACTTAAATCTTGAGAGTACAAAAACACCGTTTGAAATTAGTAAGTAAATGCTCAAGTTGTACAGTTACTTAAATCTTGAGAGTACAAAAACACTTCTACCATTTCACCACGGATGGAAACAGTTGTACAGTTACTTAAATCTTGAGAGTACAAAAACGTTGACCTCGATATAGAACACCGTTTTTAGGTTGTACAGTTACTTAAATCTTGAGAGTACAAAAACTATGATAAAGTTTGGGACTATGTTAGACAGGTTGTACAGTTACTTAAATCTTGAGAGTACAAAAACGTATGTAGAAGATAATCAGCTTGATGTCGTGTTGTACAGTTACTTAAATCTTGAGAGTACAAAAACTCTTTTGCTTGATTGCTTAGCCTTCTATGTGTTGTACAGTTACTTAAATCTTGAGAGTACAAAAACGTTCCGTCAGTTTCCCATTCACTTATTCTAGTTGTACAGTTACTTAAATCTTGAGAGTACAAAAACGCCATCGCAAACTATTGACTTACTCAATGTGTTGTACAGTTACTTAAATCTTGAGAGTACAAAAACGATAAGCTGCGAACATTGACGCCTCCAAGCGTTGTACAGTTACTTAAATCTTGAGAGTACAAAAACTACCTAGCAAAATACACGGCTTAAAATCGAGTTGTACAGTTACTTAAATCTTGAGAGTACAAAAACAGGCGTGAAAGCTTCTTCTTTTTTATCGTTGTTGTACAGTTACTTAAATCTTGAGAGTACAAAAACATGATATATCTGCAGGGTATGAATTTCCTAGTTGTACAGTTACTTAAATCTTGAGAGTACAAAAACTTGGAATCCATCTAGAAGACCGATTCTTTCGTTGTACAGTTACTTAAATCTTGAGAGTACAAAAACAGGACAACTAACAATTATGCTATAGAAAGAGTTGTACAGTTACTTAAATCTTGAGAGTACAAAAACCTCAAATGATTTTTGAGATTTTCATACCCACATAGTGATTATAAAATCAATAACTGTTCTTGTCAATCCTTACTTTCTAAAAATTTCTGTAAAAGTTTTTCATCAGATGTTTGTGAATATCTTATACGGTAACTAAAATGAAACAACTGATTTAGGATATTCAATATTACTGAATCAACAAGTGAGAGACTAGGTTGTCTCAGCATTTTTGTCAATAAATAAGGTGTCACAGTTTCTAAAGACATCCTAAAGCCTTCTCTCGTCGGAAAATCATTACTTGGATAATATTTCATTACCCTTTCATACATAAACTCAACATCATACAAATGCTCCACCTGGTCAGATAAAATATTGACGAACCTACTATTTTCTTCATCAATTTTTAAATAGCCTTGGTCACTAGGAAACAAAATAAAGGTTAGATTTGGATACTTCTTGACCAGATGACAGATTTGCCTATAAAAAATAGTATAAGATTCTTCTGAGATAAAGCCATCAATATTTTTTAGCACAATGAGATACTTCTCTGTTGTTTGTGAAAGAAGATGGTCTAACATTTCTAAAAAGAGGGATAGTTTATCAATATTAGAAACCCATTCAAAAGATAGATTCTTGTTCTCAATGGCAAAAAATGGGCTAAAATTTTTTGTGAGTAGTTGGTCTAGTGTTAGAGGGAGATTCTCCAAATGGTATTCTACCTGTCCACAGTTTAAGTTTATATGCCGATTCATAGCTTCTTCAATAAGCTCTACTTGTTCATTAATTTTCTCCAAATGGCCTACAATATCAACTTGATTGACAATTTTACGAAGGTAACCGTGAGCAAGTGTTCCTTTCTTGTATTCCATCTGCTCCAGTAAATCCTTAAAACTTGAAATGTCGATATAGTGATAGCTACTTCGTTTCACTATTTCTCTGGCCTCATCAAGTATGGTAGGCTCCTCATAATCAAAAATACTTAAGTCCTCACTTGAGTATTTTTTTCCACCAAAATACCAGCTCAAAATCTGCCAAATATAATATTTGAGTTCATTATTTTGACCAACAATTTGTGTGATTGCACCGATATTCAATTCAATACGATCTTTGTAAGGATGTCGTACAAAAAATTTCATATGACCACCAACTTATTATCACTGACGATTTCCTCTTGCTTAGTTTTGCCACCTATAATTAATGTCATCTCTGAAAATTGCTTTTCAGTAACCGCCAAAAGTCTCACATTTCCAGCAGGCAGATTGCTCATCTTTAGCTTCTTATAAAATTTATTTGCAAAGCTTCTATTAGGACAAGTGCGATAATAGACCGAAAATTGTAACATTTCAAACCCATTTGAAATTAATTCTTTACGAAAATTACGATAAATTCTTTTTTCATCCTTGGATTCCATTGGTAAATCAAAAAAACATAATAATCTCAACGCTTCATACCTCATCTTATTTTCTCCACTCTAAACTTGATACCACTGGGCAGTGGAATTTACTGCTATCTTTTTCCGAAATATATTTGATAAAGCCTTTGACATATTTGTCCATAGCAACTGTCACTGAACAGGTCTCTTTGCCATATTTGATTTTAGCATTGAGTAAATCTGTCAATCCCAACCTATACTCATACTTAAGGAATTCCTGATCTCGTAGATTATCATATACCCAAACATCTACAATCTGTCTAAATGGCTCCATCAAGTCATCAATCAAATTAAACTGATTGTATTCATTTTTATGGAAGATTCCTAATAGGCCATTTAAACCATAACCCGCCACTATTCTAGCCATCTGAGCCCTCATGATAGCATAGCCATAGTTTAAGCCAGCATTGATGACATCAGCTTCTTGCTGAGTTACTCTGACAAATTGTTTACCAAAGAGCTCATTAAAGTAGACCTTGGCAGCATGTCCCTCTCTATTCGTTCTATCACCAGGTTCTATCTGCTCTTTATAGTCTGAAAGTAATCTAATGTTGTCCAGACTTTTTTCAAACATGGCTAGGACATCCTCTTGGTTATTGATTTTATAATAAGTTACAATCTGCCATGCCTTGTCCTTTTGTTTCTGAGACCAATCCAGCTGTTCTTTCAAGCGCTTGTACGCTCTAAAGTGCCCATTTTGTGAGTGATAAATTCCTGTTGGTAAATGTTCATTATCACAAACGACCAAGGCAATATTATATTTACTTAAGGCACTTAATAGACGAAGGGTAACAACTGTATCCCCACCTTCTGCAACGATTATCGAAATATCACTTAGTGGCACCGTAAACTCTTGTCCCATCTTTTGCACTAATAAGTTATCAAGCTTTAAGCGCATCTTCTCGCTTTGACTGACATGTACAACTCTCCAAGTCATTTCTTCTCCTCTTTAAATAACGAAAACACCCTGCCATAAAATGACAGGGTGTTGATTTCGGCATGAAGCCTTATCTTTGTAGCTTCTGCAAGATTTAAGTAACTGTGTAAGGCGTCCCTTACACTATTATTATAGCATATGATAACTATAATTGCGACACTTTTTTAACAATTAATATTAAAAATCTAGCTTAGGCTTATCACCCTCATTTTTGATGATATGCTGATTTCCTAGGACATCTGTTCTTACCTTATAAATAGAAATATTTGATTTTCCTAGCCCTTTTATGCATTGACCACCATTAGCAACGTTACCCAACACTTTAATTAACGCCTCACCTCCTTCAAATTTCTGTTTATCATAAGGTTTTAATTCAACATAATGCTTTTGTTTAGGCATAGTTCGAGAAAGAAAACGGAAAAGCTGTTGTTCTTTTGTTTCTGTTTCTTTAACGAGTAACAAATCATTTTTATAAAGTGTAAACTTGAATTCTGAATCAGAATCCACACCCTCTTTTTTCTTAATGTCATTGTATTTTTCCTGGGAAATCTTATATGTTCCTGTCCCTTTTTCAAATTGTAAATCAGCATATTTCAATCCGAGGATTTCGTATTTTCCAGTAGTATTATTGAAATAGATGTCCGCTCTCCATGGAGAAACTGACTGTAAGACAACTTTATTGTTACTATCCTTCGGAGTAATATCAATATGATTGCCTAGCTTACTATCATAGTATTTAAGACTCTTGATTTCAGGACCATTGCCTTTTTTACTATATTTACGAATATAGCCATGTTCTTCTTTATATTTTAGGAAAGGATTACATGGTACCTCTTTCCCTTTTTCATTCATTTGCTTATTAGGATAGTTCTCTAAAATTGGCTCGATAACTTTCTCAAAGGTTTGTGGGTCGTGACGATACATGAGGAATTTTGACTTATCCTTCTTATAAATCTTCATAAAGGCATCATAACCATCCTGAGTATAAATATCTTTGATTTTCCCTAAGACATAAGTTTCATCCGCCTTATCTTTTCCTACTTTAGCCTGTCTTGTCGCATAAATAGTGGCATCTGATATTTTACGATTAAACTTAGAATCCACTTGATATGAGAATAAGATACTGTCTTCAAATTCTTTACTCTTCAATGTATCAACAAAATGTTGATAAGGGGCTTTGAACACAGATTCCTTGTACTCATCATCACTAATAAGTTCACCTGTTTCAATATCAAGGAGTTGGTCTTCTGAATAACTTACAAGGGTATTCTTTTGTTTTTTCCACAAATTCAACTGACTTGAGGCGGCAATAATCAATGCATCGACAGCATGGTGATGATAAGTATCACGAGTCTTCTCAATTCCCCAATGGCGTCTCAATTGAGATGTAAATTGGCCACGAACCACGGAAACTTTTGTATCAATCTTGTGAGCTCTAAAGTGTTCTTGAAGGGCATTGAGGACAACTCTTGAAGCGTATCTTGTATCTACAAGATTTCGTTCAATAAATTTCTTTCGAACATCAAACTTTGAAATATCTTCTTCTGTGAGGAGGTATTCTTTTTTCTTGTTCGAAAGTGTTTTTGACTCACGTACAAAAGCTTTTAATTCACGGAAAGACCACGCATCATCCATACTATCTAAAGCCTGATAAGGTGTTCGTTGTCCTTTTTCTTGGTTAGCAGTTGCATAAACCAAAACCTTATTTGCAAGGCTATCATCGAATGTGATAGAAAGAGGTAAAATATGATCTACTTCAAACTGATTAGAATTATTTATCAAATCATGGATTGAGATTGTCTTACCAGTATAAAGGCAACGTTCTCCTTGCTGATGCCAAAGGCGGATTTTAGTCGCTAATTGCTTATGACCGTGGAAAACACTATGTGGTAATTCAGCCTTTCCATTATATTGGTTAGCAGCCTTAAGCATTGCTGCATCTTTTTCATCTTTGTTGGCTTTTTGAATCTTTTGAATAGCTTTCTTTTCATCATCTTCATTTGTTTCACGAGCCATTTCGATGACAATATTGTCAAAGTCTCCGTATTCTTTAATCGCCGCATTTACGATTTTTATAGCCTGGCGAACAGACTTAGCAACAACAGGATTATAGATTTCTTCAGTTAATAGTTTTTCATCTATATATTTTGTTTTATTTGAAGACGAAGTCGTTTTTTGTTTTCCAAGTCGTGTCAGGATAGTCATTTGCTCTTCTGACGTCTCATACAATTCTGGAATTAACTCCATCATCAGTTTGACAGAAAAATTATGCCATCCTTTTCCAAAAATGGAACTATTTGCTTTGCGGAATTGAACCAATTCGTCAACTTGCTTCTGGCTAAAGCTACCATCAGCAAATTCATGTTCTAAGGCTTCTTGAATACCTTCCCTCTCAGTGTTTAATGTTAAGACATAGGCTAATTTATCAAGCGTTTCTCTATCCATTTGCTCAATATCTAAGGTTTCAAGCGTTTTCATTTTTCGATAGGCTTCGAAAGTATGAATCTCAGCCTTACCTGATTTGTCGATACGGTATCCCTTGATATCTGCAACATCACAAGAAAGTAACTTAGCGATATATTTAAAAAGTTTCGCTGGCCCCATTGCCTTTTCATTTTTGACATAATTAATGATTTGATTCTTCTGTTCTTTGCTCAACTTTTTGGTTTCAGTAGGAACTGTTAGATTGTTCAAATCATTTAGCAAATTGAATTCTTGAGCCGTGTAGGAAGCTTTTGCTGCTCTAAACTCGTCTGGATAAAATGTACATTTCCCAATTAGAATTCCAAAAATATTGTCTAAAGTTTCTCCACTCGTTCTGTAACGACCATAATCAGTCCGTGACTTTTCATTTCCGGGTCCATGATAATATTTCCGTTTTCCAGTTAAAATTTCGAGATAACGATTAATAAATTCATCTGTAATCTGTGGATTAAATTCTTGTTGAGTTTGCAGTATCCTTAAGGCTTCTGAACGATAAGCTGATGTTGGAAAGACATTAATCAAGCGATGTTTTTTGCCATCTTTCTCAACAGTAAAATCACCACGTAATTGACCATATGTTTGGTAGCGTTCCAACTGTATCTGTCCCGGTGTCTTAGTTTCTAATTGTTTACTATTTTCCTTAACAATTTGTGCATAGTCTCCTACTGATGAATTTCCGTCATCACTAGCATCATCGAGGTAACTAATCCCACGGTGTTTCACCATATTTTTAAGAGCGATAAACAGTTCTTCATTAGACAATTCATCGGTCAAGCCCTTAACTCGTAATTGATATGGGTTAAGATTAATTGAAATCTTCGTAAAATCAGTGATTAATCCACTTTCCTCAAATAGACGATTTAAACGAACTATACGATGTTTTTTACGTCGTGTCAAGCGTCTTCCTTGACGATTCGTTCTACGTACTAGGTTATTTTCCGCTTGAGCTGCTGGGAAAATGCGTGAGTTTTTATGGATAATTTCTCCTGTCACTTTGTTAAGGATACCTACACCAACAGAACCTATACCGATATCAAGTCCTAAAACTAAGTCACTCATTTAATAATCTCCTTATGCTTTTTTCTAATATTATAAACTAGTATCTGAAAATTCACAACTTTTTTTGTAAACGCTATAATCTATGTTTTAAAAAATCAATTTAATATCATTTTTATCTAAACAACGTTATTCACTTCATTCCGAAACCTAGAAAAAATATAAGTAATCCTCCCTCTAACGACTTTGCTCATGTAAAAAACTAAGTCAGCTTAGACTTGGTTTTGGATTTTATTTTTGAACAAATGATTTTAAACTACCAACTTGTTGGCAAGGACATCGGAATATTAAGCCTCACCTTCATCTTACCGTTGGTAACTGTGGCTTGGTCAATCTCGTATCCTATTTCAGGAAGCTTGATCTGGATCTGGTTGTTAACCATACGAACACCACTGCTAGACTGGGCAATACTCTTCTTGAGATAAGGCAGAACCAGTGATTTTGGAACTGGAAGGCGACCAAGGTGGGCACCTGCCAAATCTAGTAGGATGACTTCTTTGTTAGTGCTAACCGTAAAATCAAGACTAAATGTTGATTCGATAAGGCCAAGAGATACGGGAACCTTAGCTGTTAGATAGGCATCATTCAACTCTACGGTACTGTTTTGCAAGGAATCATCATTAGATTCAGCCATGCTTGCTTTTAGGACTTGGCGAAACTGATTACTATCAAGATTAATCTCGGTTGAAAGGCCACCTGATGATAGGGATGCCCCACCGATACCAGCCTGGGCTAAATCAACAAGAGATGTTTGTGGTGATACATTTTTTAATTGGTCTTGACTATCAATCTTGTCCGGAATAAGTAGAGCCACCACTGCCAAAAAGAGCACAATGACGAGGATAAGGAGTCGCTTAAACCATTTCCACATAGGGATACCTCATTTCAATTTTTCACTTTTGACGTCTATTGTACTGTAATCAAGGGAAAAAAGCGAGTAAGAACTGGAAATTCTCTCATATTTTTTTAATCCAATAGGTAGGGTTCAAGAGATTCATAGACCTTTAAGTAGACATTGGCATATAGGTGAACGCCGTCATATGGTGGAACCACTGATTTCCATAAGTCTCCTCGGTTATATCATTAGTACCGATATTGCTGAAAACCTTAGTCGGTCTCAAATCCAAAAGCAGGTAATGGATATGCTGGACAAATTCATCCGTATTCAAACCACTGATGCCTCGATTATAGATGATATCGTCGATACCTCTACTCCTAGCAAGTTAACAAAGGGGAAAAAGCTCCATGAGAGAGGAGACAATGAAGAGCATCTCCCCCTTGATGACGACCTCATTTAAGTACTGATAGTTTTTCAGTTTGGTTTCTTATGTGGGAATATATCCACTTAACCTTTTAACGATAGTATAAAGTTATCGTTAAAGGTATTACCTCGACAAACTTAGGGTTATCTATCTCACTCTTTTTTCAAATCTTAAGAAGAAATCTATAAGAGCATCTAGCAATTCAATCTAATAATGATGCTAACAAATACGAATACTCTGCTTTTGAAATATAGCCTTCATGGAACAACTCTTCTATATCAAGTCTCATTCCATCAATATTCAATGCGTTATCTTCCGTAAAATACATTCTATCAGCGAGAGGTGTGTAGTTATTATAGGTAAAATAACTTTTTTCCGTTTTATACTGTTTTTTATTCAGCCATTCAAATGGACTTACTCCATACTTCTTGTGAAACTCTTTAAAATCTGGTGTCTTAAAATTCGAAAGCTTTGCTTCACTTATTACTTTAGAAAAATACATATAGTCATTTGAATAAACCGTATATTTCCCTTTAAAGTAATCTCCTATCGAACCAGTTCCTGCAAATAAGTCTGCAAAGGTTTCTCCCTCAATTTTATATTTGTCAATAACTTTCTCAATAAAAGTTAACAATTTTGTCTTATTTCCCAAATAGCACATCATTCAACCCTATCCTTATTTTCAAGTTTATATTCAATAATCTCTTCTAGTTGACATTGAAGTGCTTCACATAGCCTTGCAAGTGCCTCCATAGAAACAGTCTCATCTTTAGATAATCTAGATAATGTCGAATTTGTAATCCCAGCCATATCTCTCAAAGATGTTTTGTTAATTCTCCTTTTCAACGTTAACTCCCACAGTCGTTCATAACTAAAACCCATGTAGTTCCTCCGTCCACAAAAGTGGAATATTATTCTATAAATATAGAATTGTTATATCACAGAATGCCACTTTATAATTAACCGTTTTAAACTTATTATGTACTTTTTTGGAGTTTTGAGTGATAAAAAGGCACTCTAGGGAATCATTCACCAGAGTGCACCCGTCATTATTTCCAATTAATTTTAGCTGAAATTCCTAGCTGCTTAGTTAACTTTTCAAGCTTATTTTTAGTATCTTTTCTTGAAAAATTTGTGAATAGCCATACACCTGGAGCCACTTCTGCTGAAATTGGTCTGCCATTATAAGTTGAAACTTTTCTACCTAAAACGACTCCAGCAGTTGGTGCATTTGGCGCTATTAACTCTTCTATCTGTTGTTTGTATTTATCGTCGACAAGCATTGATTTTACGAAATCAACAAACAGACCTCTTGCAGACTTTGATTGTAGTGTATGACCATCATATTGAATTTCAAACATATCTGATGGACTAACCTCATTCGTTAATTCACCCTCTGAAACACCAAACAGATCAATATTTGCAATATCATCAATGATCTCAAAAACAGTCTCATACAATTGATCTGACTGGGCTTTTGAAAGCTTCCCAATATAAGATTTGTTTCCAATAGTTGAATTCATCATTTGGTAATCTGATTTCTCAGTGAAATCTTGAATGAGTCGCTTCTCCAAATAATCGGTATCAGCTTTTGATAGTTTTCCATCTGTTCTGGAGAAAAATAAAACTGACTCAACCCATTTCTTATCTTCTTTAGAAAAGTGTTGATATAACCGTTGATAAATGGTTTGGCCTGCAGATTGCCCACGTAGCGTTTATTTCCACCAATTAAAACATAGATAGCTGTATGACTCGCAAAGTCTTGTTCTTTTAGATAAGGCAAGTCACTGCGATTCATGGAAACTAGCATTGCCGGCTCACGTTCAAAATATGAAATATTATCTTTTTGTGAATCTTAGAATATAAAAATCTGCTTCATAACCTTGTCTCCCATGGAATTTCGATAATATATTATATCACGTAACCGTTACCAAAATCATCTAAGCTATCAACTCTACGGTGTAAAACCCGTCAACTCAAGGCTCCATAACATTTCTGTCAACTCTACGGTTCGCCATGAAAAAGTCATTTTTACACGGAAAAAGGGCAATCCGAGGATTCCCCCGAGCTGCTCAAAACCTTATTATATCACCGTTCCACACGAGTGAGCAGACCTACACACTCGATGTGATGCGTCTGCGGAAAAAGATCCACCGGCTGTACTTTCTTCAATTCATAGCCCAACTCTTGATAGCGTTTGATATCACGCGCCATGGTTGCTGGGTTACATGAGACATAAGTAATCTTCTCAGGTTGCATGGCGACGCTGGCTTTGATGAAGCTTTCCGTCAACCCCTTGCGTGGTGGATCTACAATGATGACATCTGGTTTGATACCATCCTGGCTCCATTTAGCCATGGCATTTTCAGCTGAGTTAGCCACATAGTGGGCATTTGTAATGCCGTTGCGTTCTGCATTTTTCTTGGCATCTTCAACAGCTGTTTCGATGACTTCAACGCCGTAGACTTCCCTGACCTGTTTCGCAAATGACAAACCGATTGTCCCGATTCCTGAATAGGCATCAATAACAATGCTGTCGCTGTTTAGATCTGAGAAATCAATGGCTATTTGATAGAGTTTTTCAGCCATCTCAGTATTAACCTGATAGAAAGACTGGGCAGAAATCTCATAGTCATTGCCCAACATACTGTCTGTGATGGTGTCTTGGCCATAAAGGGTGCGGAACTCCTTACCAAAGATGGCGTTAGTGTTCTTATCGTTGATGTTTTGAATGATTGAAACAATACTTGGAAAGGCTTCCGTAATCTTAGCAATGACTTGGTCAATACGGAAAACTTTTGGTTTGGTCGTTACAAAGACCAACATCATCTGACCTGAATAATGACCACGACGAACTACCAAATGACGAATCAAACCTGTCTGCTCCTTCTCATCATAAGGTTTGAGGTCATAACGACGGAGAAGGTCACGGACAAAGACAATGAGTTTATCAATTTCCTTGTCTTGAATGAGGAAATCTTCAATTGGAATCAAGTCGTGCGAATTCTTGCGGTAGAAACCTGTTTCAAGCTGACCTTTAACACGGCGAACGGGCACCTGCGCCTTATTACGGTAGGCGTAAGGTGTTTCCATACCTAGTGTTTCAGCAACTTCTACGTCCGAGATACCGGCTGTCTTATAGAGGTTATCGACGACTTGTTTACGCTTGAACTTAAGCTGCTCAGTGTAAGTCATATGCCCAAAATCAGCAATCCCTGAACGAAGATAAGTAGCATTAATATCCTGATTACGACTTGGTGAAAGGGTCACATACTCATCAACCTTACCAAAGCCGATATTCTTCTTAAGCTTAAGCACACGCATTCTGATGACTTCACCCGGTAGGGCATTATCCACGAAAAAGACAAAGCCGTCGACCTTGGCTACGCCTGATCCTTCATGTGTCAAATCGACAATTTCAACTTCTACAATATCGTTTTTATTTAACATAATTCAACTTTCTTTACTTTTAGGGGGCCTAAATATACCTTCAAAGGCCTTTTACTACCCTCCATTATAGCACATATAAATCAAATTTATGACTAGCCATAAATAATATAAATTTTACAGAAAAGTCATACAGTGCTATCATAGGTCCATGACAAAAAATTAAACGACTCAGCAACTTGCTAGATGTCGTTTCTATCTAAAGGAGAATAGAAATCATGCCAGATATTACCATTCATACAATCGAAACTGCACCAGAAGAAGTTAAAGACGTCCTTCAAACAGTCAAAGATGCCAATGGGGGATTCATTCCAAACTTGATTGGTCTCCTTGCTAATGCGCCAACTGCGCTTGAAGCTTACCGTACTGTCGGTGAAATCAACCGTCGCAATTCATTGACACCAACTGAACGTGAGGTTGTTCAAATTACAGCTGCTGTTACTAACGGATGTGCCTTCTGTGTGGCAGGTCACACAGCCTTTTCAATCAAGCAAATCCAAATGGCACCTCAACTTTTGGAAGCCCTTCGTAACCGTACACCAATCGAAGACGATCCAAAACTTGATACCCTTGCTAAATTCACTATTGCCGTAATCAATACTAAAGGTGCTGTTGGTGACGAAGCCTACAATGACTTCTTGGAAGCTGGCTACACTGCTCAAAATGCCCTTGACGTTATCTTGGGTGTCAGCCTTGCTAGCTTGTGTAACTACGCTAACAATCTCGCACAAACACCGATTAACCCTGAACTTCAAGAATTCGCTTAATTCAAAACCAAACGATAAACTAGAGGAGGATCTAAGCCTATGTCACGTTTTTCAAAAGAATTCCTTACTTGGTTGGACACCAACGCTGACCATATTGACCAAGAGTCTGGACCAATTGCGGACCAACTTCTTGAAAAAATTGCTGAAAACGACGTCTTTAAGATCGGCGTACCTGCTGAGTTTAATGGCCTAGGTGGTGGTCCTACTCACGTTGTTGATGTGCTTAATGAATTGGCACAACACTCTTTGACAGCTTCCTTTATTTCTTGGGGACACCGTACTTTCATCGAGTATATCTTAGCTAGCGACAATGCTTACCCTCGTGAAACATGGTTGAAAGAATTATATACCGGTGAGCGTGCTGGTGGTACCGGTTTGTCTAACGCCGTCAAATTCTTATCTGATATTGAAGAATTGAATGTTACTATCAGCCAAGAAGGTGATGACTACTATCTTGATGGTCGTTTGCCTTGGGTAACTAACCTTCGTTCTGATAAATTCGCTGCTCTCTTTGCTGCTGACTTTAAAGACGGTAGCCAACCTTGGATTATCACCATTCCATCTGAAGCTGAAGGCCTCAGCCGTTCTGAAGATTTGGAATTTGTTTCCCTTCAAGGTGCTAACACTGCCTCTCTTACTTTTGATCACGTTAAGTTAGATCCTAATTGGGTCCTTTCAAAAGAAGGTGCAGACTATATTGCCAAAACACGTCCGAACTTCCTTGGTTTCCAATTTGGTCTTGCCTTTGGTTTGGCACAACGTTCTCTTGATGAGGTTGAAGCTAGTCTAAACAGTAACCGTAGCGTTCTTCGTGAGGAATTTGAAGCAACACGTGGAAATCTTCTTGCTATTCAAGACCAACTCTTTGCGGGTCTTAATGATGCTAATTATTTCATTGAAAAACCACGTGAACTTTTCCAATTGCGTATCGATATTGTCGACGTCGTAGCCAACAGCCTGCTCCTCGAACTTCAGGCTAGTGGTGGTCGTGGCTATTTGAAAGAATCAGAGTCAAGCTTTATCCGTCGTTGGAATGAAGGCGTCTTCCTTCCAATTGTATCTCCGAGTGCGGTACAGCTTCGTCACATTCTTGCAGCTAGCTAGACAGGCCGGTAGAACAATGAAGGTATTTTTTAAGAAAATTCCCTTGGCCCTATCTAGTCTAGTTCTTGCCCTCTTTAGTTTATCCAATCAAATAAACCACTATGCCCTGATTGCTCAGGGCATTTGGTTTCTGGCAAGTATAGGTTTTATGCTTATACTAGGACGCTTGATTCTTGGCTTTGAAAAAGTAAGGGAAGATTTGCACAATCCAGTCATTGCTTCGGCCTTTGCTAGCTACTTTATGGCTGCCTTTCTCTTTGCCAGCCGCCTTCCACTAGCTCAAATAGGCTTAAGTGTGACTTGGGTTGGGCTCCTTGGACTTTATATTGCCTATATTATTTTTTTCAGTCTGCGTTTTATGCACCCACTATCTTTGAACCAAGTCTTTCCAAGCTGGTTCGTGATCTACGTTGGACCTGCTATCAGTCTTGTGACAGTACCAGCTAGTGTTCCAACTAGCATCAAGGGACTTATTCTGGGACTAACGGGACTGGCGACACTAGCCCTCTTTCCACTTGTTTTGTGGAGAATGAGACAGATAGCCATCCCTCACCTCTATCGACCTATACTTGCCATTTTAGCAGCACCTCTGGCCCTTCTCATTACCAGCTCAATCAAGAGTAATCAAAGACCTGCAACTATTATTTTACTTGCCCTACTCTTATTCTCGCAAGCATTCTTTTTCTATGCTCTTAATCTCTTCGTAAGACTGGTTAAAAAAGGCTTTATGCCACTTTTTGCAGCTTTCAGCTTTCCCTTGGTCAATAGTGTCAATGCTTTTAGGGCAGCCACTACTAGTCTTGGACTAGTCAATCCAGCTACCCAATTGGTTTATAAGGTAGAGTTCGTCTTCGTTCTTGTCATCATGACCTATTTGCTCTATCATTTTATTAAGCTTTTGTATAATCATTTTATACAAGCTAAACGCTAAAAAACAAGCACGTTCACAGAACATGCTTGTTTTTTATTTATCTAAATCCTAGTTCTTTTAATTTATCCTGGTAACTGTCAAAATCAATTTCGATTCCTTGACCACCATATAAATCATAGCTGTCAATCCAATCACCATCTGAAGGAATGGTGATTGGATTGATCCCATGTTTAAAACTACCAGCATTTGAAAGACCCAAATCCAACATTTCCGTCATGCCCATATTAGTTGAAGTCAGTGAGTATACTTTTCCTAAAGCCTCAGGACCCTTGAAAAGACTAATAGGATTTTTAACTTGCTTCATAATAGCTTGCATCACTTGTTGTTGCCGCTTGGTACGCCCATAATCCCCTTCATCGTCCTTACGGAAACGAGCGTAATTAAGAAGAGTTCGTCCATCCATCTGTTGCTTACCGACTTTAATGGTTTGATTCGGAACATTCCCATCCTTGTCCATCCTCAAATCATCTGGAACTTGGACCGAAGATACTTTTTTACCATCAATAGTTGAGAATTTGGCATTGATTTTCACGCCATCTGGGAACAGGGTATCAATACCTGTCGCAAAGGTCTCAAAGTCGACCATGGCATAGTACTTGATATCAATGTCAAAATTTCGTTTGAGCGTCTGTCGCATAAGCTCTGCTCCTTGATGATTGTTTTGCTCACCAATATTGAAGGCAGTATTGAGTTTCAGATCCTGAGAATAGTCTGTCTCTGAAGCGCCCTTAATATTAACCAAGGTGTCACGCATAAAGCTTACCATCTTGATTTTGCCTTCCTTATTGCCCACATTGACAACTATAATAGAGTCTGTTCTGGCATCGGTAGATTTTTGGCTGACTCGTTGGTCAGAACCCAAAATAAGGATATTCACCCCATCCTTAGTATCTTTACCGTTAAAGGTTTCGACTAAGGCCGGTCGATAGGCTTTACCATTGTTACCAGCAGCAGAAAGGTCAGTTCCTTTGTAAAATTGATAGGCCATTGCTAGCACTAAGAACACAATCCCAAGACTCAAGCATCTGAATACCAGTTTAACAACCTTCTTGAGTTTTCTTTTTTTCTTATGTCGCGTTTTCTTTGTTGAATGCGGATTGGACTTTGGTTCCGATATTGCTGAAGGTGGCACTCGTCTTTGAACCTTTTTTCGCTTAGGTTTTAGTTGAGGCGCTTCCTCTCGATAGACAGGCAGACCTTCCTCTGTTAGCTGGTTGGCATCCTCATAATCAGGCTCCTGATAATAATTTGAACGATTATCATAAGGTTGGCGCCATGCTTCTTGATAGTCAGCTCTTTGACCTTGATACCTCTCGTAGGAACGTTCAGCTTCATAGGCATCCAACTTTCCTTGTAGATAATTTAATTCCGAAGCCTGCTGTCCATTAAGGCGGGCAAGATTTTTTAAAAGATAGCTGTAACGTAACCGTTCATGATACGTAAACGGCACATCGTTAGATTTGGTCATAAGATTTCCCTTTAAATTTGGTAGACTTGGTAAGCTCCCAAGATTTTATATCCAATTCCAACTGCAGTTAGCTCTTCAAGAGCGAAATGAGCCAACTTTTTCTTTGTATAATCACAATCAATAATGAAGAAGTACTCGCCAAGTACCGTCTTTAAAGGACGGCTTTCAATCTTGGTCAAGTCAATGCCTCGCCAGGCAAAGGTCGATAAAGCCTTGTAAAGTGCACCTGGCATATTGTCAGGTAGAGTTAAGGCCAGCGTTAATTTACAATTAATCTTATTGAGCGGAATTTCAGGAACAGTGCTCCCTAATAACCAGAAACGGGTATAATTCTTCTCAATTTCCTGAATATCCTTAGCTAAAATTTCGAGACCGTATTCCTTGGCAGCTGCATGCGGAGCGATTGCAGCATAAGGCTGGTCAGGATTATCTGCAACATAGCGAGCCGCAAAGGCTGTACTGGCTGTTGTCTCAATTTTAGCATGTGGAAAATGATCTTTAATATACTTTTTCCCTTGAGCAATCGCTTGTGGATGTGAGAAAATTTTCTCAATCTTTGCATGGTGTTTGCTAGCCATTAACTGTTGCTTGATGGGTTGAACAATCTCGGCCACAGCACGAATGTCTGCTTGGTGGAAGAGATAGTCTAAACTCTCATGAACGGATCCCTCAATGGAATTTTCCACAGGAATAACTGCGTAATCCACACGTCCCTCTTCATATGACTTGATAACTTCAGTAATGGTACCTAGAGAAACCAAGCTTGCCTCAGGAAATGCCTTTAAGGCTGCATTGTGCGTAAACGATCCACTGGGGCCCAAATAACCTACATACATTTGATAAACCTTGCTACTTCTTCTGGCGTCCGATTATCAACAGTGACAACCAGATCTGCCAAACCTTTATAGAGGGCCATTCGACCATCATAAATGGCCTTGAATTCCTCTTTAGAATGATTGAGAAAGAGGGGGCGTTGATTTTTGATATCCTTTTTAATACGATTATAGACCACATCAAAAGAAGAGTGAAGCCATACGTTATGCTTACGATTTTTCTTCAAAAGTTTACGATTGCACTCCGTCACAACGACACCACCACCAGTAGAGATGATAACATCATCTCCCTCTTGAAGGAGTTCTTCCAGAGTCTCAGACTCAATCTGACGAAAACTTGCTTCGCCTTCTTTGGCAAAGAAATCAGTAATGGACATTCCAATTTTATCTTCGATGACCTGATCCATATCTACGAAACGACCATTCAGGTATGGGGCGACGGAACTCTTACCAACTCCCATAAAGCCCAATAAAACCTTAGCCATGCAGTAATCCTTCCAAATCACTAAAGAAGCTTGGATAGCTCGTATTGATAGCTTCCGCACGTTGCAAGTCAACTTCGCCATCTTGAACCAAGAGGGCAGCAATGGCTGTCATCATACCAATCCTGTGGTCACCAAAGGTATTGACCTCTGCCCCGTGAAGAGGCGTCTTACCAGTGATAATCATACCATCCTCAGTTGGAACAATATCAGCACCCATAGCATTCAAGGCATCTGCTACCACCTGAATACGATCAGTCTCTTTGACCTTGAGCTCTTCAGCATCACGAATCACCGTCTTACCTTGAGCTTGTGTCGCCAAGAGTGTGATAATCGGAAGTTCATCAATCAAACGTGGAATGATGTCACCGCCAATTTCGGTTCCATTAAGTTCTGAAGTTTCAACCGTAATGGTCGCAGATTTAGCAACTTGGTCAATATCTGAAAGTTTTATCTTACCACCCATATTCTTGATAACATCAATGATTCCGGTACGTGTCTCATTAATACCAACATTTTTCAAGACAATCTTAGAGTTTGGCACCACGAGTCCTGCTACCAACCAAAAAGCGGCTGAAGAAATATCCCCTGGAACCACAACTTCTTGAGCAGTAAAGGTCTGCCCACCAGAAATACGAATTTCCTTGCCTTCTACTTGAAGCTGACCACCAAACTGCTGAATCATATCTTCCGTATGATTACGTGTTTTTTCCTTTTCAATGATGACAGACTCACCATCAGCTTGAAGGGCCGCAAAAATAAGGGCAGACTTAACCTGAGCAGAGGCCACTGGCAATTCGTAATAAATAGGTTTAAGGGACTTGCTGCCGTGCATTTTCAATGGTGGCAAATCACGGTCAGTTTGTCCTGACACCTCTACACCCATCTGACGTAAAGGAATAGTGACACGGTCCATAGGGCGTTTTGAAAGGGAGTCATCCCCAAACATTTCCACATCAAAATCTTGACCGGCAAGTACACCTGAAATCAAACGAATCGATGTTCCAGAGTTGCCCATATCCAGCTTGTTTTGAGGAGCCTTGAGACCGTCAAAACCAACACCGTGAATACGTACCACATCACCATCATCTTCAATAGTCACACCTAAATCACGAAAGACCTGCATAGTTGAGAGAACGTCTTCACCTCGTAAAATATCACGAACAGTTGTCACGCCTTTGGCAAGACTACCGAACATAATCGAACGGTGACTGATGGACTTGTCACCAGGGATACGCAAGCTGCCACGAAGACCTTGAGCCTTGGTTTCTAGTTTCATAGGTTACTCCTAAAAATTTTATTGTTATCCTCATTATACCATATTTGAAAGCCCAACCATATACTGAATTGTCAAAATATTCACTAGATTGTGTTGCCATACTTTTCTTTCAAAAAGGCAACTGACTCTTGAACACGGTTCCGAATTAAGTCAGCAGAGTCCTGCAAAAGATGTTTTTCCTCAGCCGACAAAGTCAAGTGGACAGGGGCTTCCACACCTTGACGTCCTAAAATAACTGGATAGCCAAGATAAGTCTGATAGATTTCTTGATAGCTAGATACTGTCACCTCTTCTTGAGCGTCAGAGAGGATAATTGCCACCAAACGAAGGGCAGCACTGGCAATACCGTATGAAGTATAACCCTTACCATAAAAAACCTTGTGCCCCCCCTTCATAGAAGCCATAAAGAGATTTTGACGCTCCTCTTCACTCGTTAAAGCTGTAATATCTTGACCTTTCACCTTAACCTGACTCCATGCTGTAAATTGAGAGTTGCCATGTTCCCCAAGATTGTAGCCTGATACTGATTTGGGATTAACTTCCAGAACCTCTCCCACTGCTGCCTTCATTCTAGCCGTATCAAGTAAAGTCCCTGTCCCAATCACGCGTTCCTTTGGCCAACCTGTGAATTCTTGATAGAGAGCTGTCACCGCATCTACAGGATTTGAGATGACCAAGAGTATACCTTTAAAATCCAACTGTTTTAGCTCCTGAGCAACCTGATAAACAGCCTCTCGGGTAAATGGGAATTCAGCAAAACGGTCCTCACCAGCATTGTGCTGTAGCTGAATATTTCCAAGAGCTGAGATGATAACATCAGCATCTTTAAGTGCTTCATAATCATTAACCACGATGTTTGCATAGTTGGCCAGATTGGCCATGGCATCCTTAAAATCCTGGGCATCTGCTTCAACTTTCCTCTCATTAATATCAATAAAAACATAACTATCGGCTAAGCCCTGAGCAATAGCCCCATGAGCTACCGCGGCACCAACATTTCCCATTCCAATAATTCCAATTTTACGAGCCATAATTTACCTCCTTTAATGCAGAAAAAGCCCTGCCAATTGACAAAGGCCTCCCTTATTAGTTATTCAATTCTTGCAAAGGTTTGAAGATGATACGTTCAATATCATTCAAATAAACAGACAGACTTTGTTGCGCAGTCAAGTATTCTTTCAAAAGGGCGTTAGCTTCTACCTTTTGACCCAATTCTTGAACAGCTGCTTGTTCTTCTGCTGTTGGCATTGTACCAGCCTGCATTTTAGCATAGAAATCCTCTTGGAAATCCGTAAACTCTTTGAAAAGAGCGCTAGCCTCAGCATCAGTTGCAATCGCTTCTTTTTTCTCTACCAAGTTTTTGTACTCAGGAAGGGCACGGATGCCACGTTCCAACTCATTTGCTAAATCATAAATATTTCTCATTTTATTCTCCTATGCGATCACCACATGATAGTCTGTATTGGCTTCAATAACAGTCTTAGCATGTTTACGATCTTTTTCATTTTTAAAAGTAATTTGAAGGATACCATGAATATCCTCACGATTTTCTTCATTGATACGAAGGTTAACCAAAGACGTTCCTCGCAACAATTCCATAATGCTAAGGATAACGTCCTCACGGTCAGGCACATCCACAAAAATATCGAAGGCACTTTCCACGCCACCCTTTTTATGAATTTCCATCTCTTTACGCTTCTTACGACCGTTGTCAAAGAACTCCCAAATAGCACTCTCATCCTCAGCCTTAATCAAATCAGCCACATGGTCCAAACGTTTTTTGAAATCTTCAATACGATCCAAAACAGCAGGCCCATTAGTCATGAGAATGGAAGCCCACATCCCAGGTTCACTCTCAGCAATACGGGTCATATCTCGGAACCCCCCAGCCGCAAAGTGATTGGTCATTTCGTGAGCCTGAGCATAATCAGCTGCCTGCTCCATAAGACCAGAAGCCAAAAGATGTGGAAAATGACTGATTTGACTCGTTACCCGGTCGTGTTCAGCTGCATCAATCTCAACATAACGTGACTTAAGGCCAGACAAGATATCCTTAAGCTCAGGGATCGTTGTCTCTTTTGTCAGACTTGTCGGTGTGAAAATATAGTAAGCATTTTCAAAAAGTGTCACGTCGGCCGCAATAGCCCCTGATTTATGAGAACCAGCCATCGGGTGAGAACCTACAAACTGAACATTTTTGCCTGTTAGATAACGCTCCGCTGCCTCAACGATTTCACGCTTGGTTGAGCCCGCATCTGTTATGATGACATTATCTTTAAGGTCCAGATCAGCCAACTCCTTCAAGTAGGCCATCGTTTGCTTGATTGGCACTGCTAAGATAATGACGTCCGCAAGGGGGGCAAACTCTTTAAAATCACCTGTTGCTCGGTCAACGATCCCACGTTCTAGTGCAATATTTCGAGAATAGTCAGAGCGATTATATCCAAGAATTTCATAATCAGGGTGATCCCTTTTAATCCCTAAGGCCAGGGAGCCACCAATCAGACCCAATCCTGCAATATAAATAGTTTTTTTACTCATTCCTACTCCCGTCTTTTCACTGATGCTGCTTAAAAGTTTTTCACATAGTCACGGTGATGTGCTACCGCTTCTTTCAACTCTTCCAAATTATCAGAAGAGAATTTATCCAAGATTTCATTAGCTACGACAGTAGCGACTACTGATTCCATAACGACACCTGCTGCAGGCAAGGCCGTTGGATCTGAACGCTCAACCGTTGCCTTGTATGGCTCATGGGTCTCAATATCTACTGACATTAGTGGTTTATAAAGAGTTGGAATTGGCTTCATAACCCCACGGACTACAATTGGTTGACCATTTGTCATTCCACCTTCAAAACCACCGAGATTATTGGTTCTACGCGTATAGCCATCCTCTTCATTCCAAAGGATCTCATCCATCACTTGAGAGCCCCTGAGATAGCCATCTTTGAATCCAAGACCAAACTCGACCCCCTTGAAGGCATTGATGGAAACAACTGCTTGAGCAATCTTGGCATCCAACTTGGTATCCCATTGCACATAAGAACCAAGTCCTACAGGTACACCACCAACGACCGTTTCAACGACACCACCGATGGTGTCACCCTCTTTTTTGATTTGGTCAATGTAATCTTTAATTTCTTGCTCACGCTCTTGGTTAACAACTGAAATTTCTGACTGTTGGGCCAATTCCTTGATTTGAGCAACTGTCAAATTCTCTGGCACATCAATTTCCTTACCACCAAAGACAACCACATGATTAGCAATTTCAATATCAAGCTCAGCCAAGATTCGTTTAGCGACAGCACCCACTGCCACACGCATAGTTGTTTCACGCGCACTGGAACGCTCCAACGAATTACGCAAATCATCAAAACGGTATTTCATACCACCAACCAAGTCAGCATGTCCTGGACGTGGATGGGTGATTTTGCGTTTAGTTTTTAAACGATCCTCAATATCTTCAACAGCCATAATGTCCAACCATTTTTGATGGTCCTTATTGATGACATGGAGGGTGATTGGAGCCCCTGTTGTTTTCCCATGACGAACACCAGAAGTGATTTCAACCTTATCAGACTCAATTTTCATGCGGCCACCACGACCATAACCACCTTGGCGGCGTTTCAAATCGCCATTGATATCTTCAGCGGTCAAGGGAAGACCAGCTGGTACACCTTCGATAATTGCCGTTAAACGTGGGCCGTGAGACTCACCTGCTGTTAAATATCTCATTTATTTCTCCAAGTACTCTTTCATTTCAACTAAAGGAATCTGATTGATAGCTGCCTTACCAATCTCTGGAACTATAACTGTCTTAATACTATTACCACGGGCTTTCTTGTCATGTGTGAGGGCTGTATAGAGCTCCTCAACACGCCATGGTTCATAGTCCACTGGCAAACCAAATTTCACACACATCTCAGCAATTTGACGTGTGATTCCCTGAGGCATTAGGTTTTTTTTCTCAGCAACACGAGAAATCTGAACCATTCCAATAGCCACAGCTTCACCATGCATAACTTTACCATAACCAGCTGTTTGTTCGACGGCATGCCCAATCGTATGACCAAAGTTTAGGTACATACGGACGCCACCTTCAAACTCATCTTCAACCACAATTTTACGCTTAACGTTACATGAACGGTAAATGATGGTCTCTGAGTTTTCCAAAATACTATGAACCGAACCATCAATGTTATCAAGGAGCTGCCAAAGTTCAGGATCGTCAATCAAACCATATTTGACAACCTCACCCATGCCTTCAATCAATTCACGTTTACCAAGTGTCTCAAGGACATTAGGATCAATTAAAACCCCATCAGGCTGAGCAAAAGTTCCTACGATATTTTTGGCAGAAGGAGTATTCACACCTGTCTTTCCACCAATAGATGAATCTACTTGGGCAGTTAGACTGGTTGGAACTTGAACGAAATGAATTCCACGCATATAGGTTGAAGCGACAAATCCTGCTAAGTCTCCAACAACGCCACCACCAAGAGCGACAATACCATCACTACGAGTCATGCCATTCTTAATCAAAAACTCATAAGCCTTATTAACAGTCTTAAGATTTTTACTCGCTTCACCTTCTAGAAAATTAAAAACGACAACCTCAAAACCTTCGTGTTCCAAGCTAAGCTTAACTTTTTCTGCATATAGGCCTCCCACATGATTGTCCGTAATAAGCGCAATCTTTTGTGGTTCCCAAAGTGACTTGACCCATTGTCCTACCCCTTTAAGAGCTCCCTTTTCAATGATAATGTCATAAGGGTTTTGTTTTAAATTTACCTCTAGTTTCATCGTCGACCCCTCCTAGCTATTGTATATGTTTTCTAATTCCTGCCAAATAGCACCTGTTGGCATATTCTCGCCTGTCCATAATTTAAAGGCACCTGCTGCTTGATAAAGTAACATGCCTAGTCCATTCACAGCCTCTATCTCTTGTTTCCTTGCCAAGGCCAAGAAAGGTGTTTCAAAAGGCTGGTAAATGATATCCGCAACTAAGAGTTCCTTAGGGAATCTTGTATCTATAGAAATGGGCAATGACTCACCATCCATACCCACACTAGTCGCATTGACCAATAAATCGGTTTGCCTTAATTCCTTTTGGAAGTGGTCAGCATCAGTTAAATCATGAAATTCTAAATAGCAATCGGTTTGATCAAGCAAGGTTCTAAAGTTTTCTTTTGCCTTGACCAAGGATTGGGGCCGAACATAGATACTAACTTTTTTTGCACCATCAAGAACTGCCTGTGTCACAATAGATTTAGCCGCACCACCAGCCCCCAAAATCATAATATGAGTATCCTTAGGATTAAAGTTCTTTAAACTAGCAAAAAAGCCAAAGCCATCTGTATTATGGCCGATCAAACGACCATCACGATTGACAACCGTATTGACTGCACCAATCAGTTGAGCTTCAGGACTAAGACCATCCAAAAATGGAATTACCTTTTCCTTATATGGCATAGACAAGTTGATACCGAACATATTGTAACGTCTAATATTTTCAACTGTCTCAGCCAGGTCTGACTCTGGAATTTCCCAAGCTACATAAACCCCATTAACATGTGTTTTTTCGAAAGCTAAATTATGAATGAAAGGAGAAATTGAATGCTTGATAGGACTGGCAACAACAGCTGCTAAGCGTGTGTGTCCATCAATCCGCATCCAAAACCTCCCTAATCCTACACATATCCGCAAGAGCAACTTGACCCGGTGCGCTGGTATTGTCAAGACTAGCAAAAGTCCATGATGACCCCACCAAGTCTCCCGCCAAACGTGACAAACGACCTAACTTACCCATTGACATAGTTACAAACTCTTGTTCAGGGTTAAAGGCCTTAAAGCCGCGTGTAAAATTCATAAGATCAAGGACATCTTGTTCATTCTTAGGCATAACGGCTACTTTAACAACTCTTGGCGTCAAGTTGGTCATCTCAGATAAAAGTTCCATAAGGTTTTCAGGTGTCTCCTCAAAGTTATGATAAGACAAAACCAAGTTTGAAAATTCAAGCATCTGGTCAAAGACTTCCTTGCGTGTGAAATACTCAAAATCAATATAATCTGGTGAATAGATAGCAGCTACATCCTTAATCAGTGTGACATATTCCCCATCAGTTAACTCAATCTTACCACCTTCACGTGTCGTACGAATGGTAAAAACAATTTCAAAGCCTGCGAATTTCTCAAAAATAGCTGGAGCAACTGTTAAGATACTATGCTTATCTAAAAAATCTGCACGCCATTCAATAATGTCTGCCCCCTCAAAACGAGACAGCTCAAGCGCTTGTGCTTCCTCTAAACTAGTCGGCATAATCGGAACTACAATTTTCATTTATTTACCTTTATTGTGTATACTTTCAAATAATTTGATGTTGGATCATTAGGATTGACGGCAAAATCCACTGGTAATTGTTGCAAGTTAACAAAGTCCGCTGAAACATCTCCCAATCCCTTACGCAGTTGCTTTTTAAACTGTTGCACTGTCATATTAGCTGCATTGGTACTTGCAATAATTGTCCCATACTCTGATAGAATATCAAGACTCTGCGCAATCAACTTGTGGTAATCCTTATTTGCTGAGAAAGTGCGTTTCTTATTTCGAGCAAAGCACGGCGGATCTATAACGATAAGGTCATAAAATAATCCCTTTTTCTTGGCATATTTAAAATAATCAAAAACATCCATCACAACTAAACGATGATTTTCCATACTAAAGCCATTAGCTTCAAAATGAGCCGTGGATAACTCACGTGAACGTTTTGCCAAATCCACCGATGTCGTTTCAACCGCTCCCCCCATAGCTGCAGCAACTGAAAAAGCTGCCGTATAGGAGAACATATTCAAAACTGATTTGCCCAAGGCCAAACCATTAACCAAACCATCACGCACCTCATGCTGGTCAAGAAAAATCCCTGTCATTAGCCCATCATTTAGAAAAACTTCATAAGTTACCCCATTCTCCAAGATAGTGAAGGTATCAGCGGCCTCTTGTCCATAAAGATGGTCTGACTCAAAATCAAGGCCCTTGAAGCGAATTTTTTCATAGCCCCCCAAAACCTCAGGAAAGACCGTTTGGAAAGCCTCTACAATAATATCCTTCAAGGAATAAATAAAGACATTGTACCACGAAAAGAGGGCATAGTCTCCATACAAATCAATCGTTAGACCACCAAAATCATCACCATCTTGGTTAAAAAGACGAAAAGCCGTCGTTAAATCATTAGCATAATAGGATTGACGTCTAGCTTTTGCCTTCTCAAAAAGCCCCTGAAAATAAGTCACTGTCAATTGTTGCTTTTTAGGGGACAAAAACCAACCTATCCCCTTATTTTGACTCGACAAATAGCCTGTTCCTAAAAATTCTTTGGATTGGCTATAAAGATAAACCAACTGATTATTTTCAGCTATATTTGGAAAATCTTCAGCTAAAAGAAGCTGTTTCCCTTGTTTGATTTTTTTCTCCGCAAAGGGACTCACCGTCAATATATTCATGCTACTATTATATCAAAAAAATGTTATAATTTCTGTTTCGTAACTAGATTTTGTCAACTATATGTCAAGGAATATGACACTCTATGACAGTAAATTTTTGAGAGTCATTTTGTTATTTGGTATAATAGCTAAGATAATATAAAATCAAAGGAAGTATTACTTTGAAAAAAATAAACGAAGCTTTTTGGAAAGGAGTTTCATCAAGACTCGGATTCGTCTTCTTGTTACTCTTCTTTTACTGGCTAAAAAACATATTCGCTTATTTCGTCAACATTAATCTTGAGTGGGAAAGCAGATATCAGGTTATGCTTTCGCTGATTAACCCTATTCCACTGGGATTAATGCTGCTAGGTTTAGGACTTTACTTCAAGAAAAGCCGTTTTTTTTATGGCACAACAATTGCTATTTATGTCATCCTTAATCTCCTGCTTATTGCTAATGTCATTTACTTTGGAGAGTTTACAGACTTCATAACTGTAAATACCATCCTAGCAAGTTCTAGTTCAGCAGCCGGGCTGGGAGACTCAGCTAAGAACCTTCTTGAACCAAGTTATATCTTTTATTTGATTGATATTCCTTTCTTCATTTATGGTGTTTTTAGGAAAAAACTAAAAACGGATAGTAAGCCATTTAATAAACGAGCTAGTTTTGCTATCACCGCACTATCGACACTCCTTCTCTCAGCTAACCTATTTCTAGCGGAAGTTAACCGTGGTGAGTTACTGACACGTGGTTTCTCCAACAACTATATTGTTCGTGCTATGGGGATTCCTTTCTTTACAGCTTATTCCGGTAACTTAACGTATCAAGCTTCACAAGCTCGTTCATCCGCAACATCAGACGACATGAAAAAGGTTGAAGCTTATGTTAAGGAGCACTATGCAGCACCTGATCCTAAGTACTACGGAATTGCTAAAGGAAGAAACGTTATCGTTATTCACTTGGAGAGTTTCCAACAGTTTCTTATTGATTACAAGCTCCAAGTAGATGGTCAGTCTTATGAAGTAACACCATTCCTCAATTCCATTTACCACTCAAATGAAACCCTAGCCTTTTCAAACTTCTTCCACCAAGTTAAATCAGGAAAAACTTCTGATGCTGAAACCTTGATGGAAACATCACTCTTCGGACTAAGTACAGGGTCATATATGGTAAACTACGGTGGTACCAATACAGCTTACGCTGCACCATCTATCCTAGCTCAAACGGGTGGCTATACTTCAGCTGTTTTCCACGGAAACACTGGATCCTTCTGGAATCGCAATAATACCTATAAAAAGTGGGGTTATAACTACTTCTTTGACTCATCAGCTTTCACTGAGAAAACCGATGAAAACTCCTTCCAATACGGTCTTAATGATAAGTACATGTTTTCAGATTCCATCAAATATCTGGAACAAATGCAACAGCCTTTCTATGTTAAATACCTAACCGTATCTAACCACTACCCATACACTTCCCTGTCAGGCGACAAAAACGAACAAGGTTTCCCACTCGCTGACACAAAAGACGAAACAGTTAACGGGTATTTTGCAACAGCCAACTATCTTGACTCTGCAATCAAAGACTTCTTTGATTACCTTAAGGAAACTGGCCTTTATGATAATTCGATTATTGTTATGTATGGTGACCACTACGGTATCTCTGATATGCGAAGCAGTAATCTAGCGGAACTGCTCGGGAAGAACCCTGAGACTTGGTCAAATTATGATAAAGCCATGCTTCAACGTGTCCCTTACATGATTCACATCCCAGGATATACTGGAGGTGGCATCTCTAACACATTTGGTGGTGAAGTTGATGCCCTCCCAACCCTCCTTCACATTCTTGGTGTTGACACTAGCTCTTATATCCAGATGGGACAAGACCTCCTATCTCCTGATAATAAGCAAACTGTCGCATTTAGAACCTCAGGTCAATATGTTACACCTCAATACACAAGCTACTCTGGTAGACTCTATAACACTCAAACAGGAGAAGAAATTACTAACCCTGATGAGACTACTAAAAAGGAAAATGAGGCTATTCGTAATGCGGTTGCAACCCAGTTGTCAATGAGTGATGCAGTCCAAACAGGTGACCTCCTTCGATTCTACACGCCAGATGGTTTAAATCCTCTTGATTCTAGCACAATTTCCTACACTAAACAGATGGATCAACTGAAAAAAATCAATAAAAAGCTGAAAGATAAATCAACAAGTCTCTACAAACAAAAAGGCAATAAATCAACAGCTGACCTATTCAAGACACCATCTTACAAGGAACTACATCCTGTTGAACCTGAATCAAGCTCAAACTCAACAGAAGAAAGCTCATCTAGTCAAGAAACTACAGCTGCACAAGAATAATCCTAAAAAGACTGTTCTAATCGAGCTATCTTTTTAGATTAAATCAACCATATCTCTACATAATCAACTCTTCAACGATCTGGCTCGGACATATTTCTTGCTAGTTTTCTCCAACCATGATTAAATAAGAATCATAACAAAACATATATAGGAGATCTGATATGAATCCAATGGAATTATTTAACCAAGTGAAAGAAATGATCGAAAAAAAAGATTTTGAAGCAGCTAAAAAGTTTGTCGAGGAAAACAAAGATGATCTAGGTGAGTACTTCAACCAAGCTAAATCTCTCGTTTCAGGCAACGAAATGGTGAGTGGAGCTTTAGACAAGATTAAAGGCCTATTCTAAGCCTAAATTCCCCCAATCAATAGGATTGAGGGAATTTTTTATTCAGATGACTAATTGAGACTCAGAAATATTATAGTGTGATATTTTATTTGTAAGAAGACAAAAAAGAGATTCCCCAAGGAACCTCTTTCCATTCTATATTACAATAGAATTATTTTTTCAAGTTGTAGAATGATTTCAAACCACGGTATTCTGCAACTTCACCAAGTTGGTCTTCGATACGAAGCAATTGGTTGTATTTAGCAATACGGTCAGTACGTGACAATGAACCTGTCTTAATTTGACCAGCGTTAGTTGCAACTGCAATATCAGCGATTGTTGAATCTTCAGTTTCACCTGAACGGTGTGATACTACTGCTGTGTATCCAGCTTCTTTCGCCATTTCGATAGCGTCAAAAGTTTCAGTCAAAGTACCGATTTGGTTAACTTTGATAAGGATTGAGTTAGCAGCGTGTTCTGCAATACCTTTTTCAAGGTAAGCAGTGTTAGTTACGAAGAAGTCGTCACCAACCAATTGAACTTTACCACCAAGACGTTCAGTAAGAGCTTTCCAACCGTCCCAGTCGTTTTCGTCCATACCATCTTCGATAGTGATGATTGGGTATTTGTTAACCAATTCTTCAAGGTAGTCGATTTGTTCTGCAGCAGTACGAACAGCAGCGCCTTCACCTTCAAATTTAGTGTAGTCGTAAACTTTACGTTCTGCATCGTAGAATTCAGATGATGCACAGTCAAGTCCGATAAATACGTCTTTACCTGGTACATATCCAGCAGCTTCGATAGCTTTGATGATAGTTTCAACACCATCTTCAGTTCCGTTGAAACGAGGTGCGAAACCACCTTCGTCACCTACGGCTGTTTCAAGTCCACGTTCTTTAAGGATTTTCTTAAGCGCGTGGAAGATTTCAGCACCCCAACGAAGCGCTTCTTTGAATGTTGGTGCACCAGCAGGTACAATCATAAATTCTTGGAAAGCGATTGGAGCGTCTGAGTGAGAACCACCGTTGATGATGTTCATCATTGGAGTTGGAAGAACTTTAGTGTTGAATCCGCCAAGGTAGCTGTAAAGTGGAACTTCAAGGTAGTCAGCAGCTGCGCGTGCTACAGCGATAGACACACCAAGAATAGCATTGGCACCAAGTTTACCTTTGTTTGGAGTACCGTCAAGAGCGATCATTGCGCGGTCAATACCTTGTTGATCACGTACGTCGAATCCGATGATGTGCTCAGCAATAACGTTGTTTACGTTATCAACTGCTTTTTGAGTACCAAGACCACCGTAACGAGCTTTGTCACCATCACGAAGTTCTACTGCTTCGTGTTCACCAGTTGATGCTCCTGAAGGAACCATACCGCGACCGAATGCACCAGATTCAGTGTAAACTTCTACTTCAAGTGTTGGGTTACCGCGTGAGTCAAGGACTTCACGTGCGTAGACATCAGTAATAATTGACATTACAATACTCTCCTTATGAGTTAAAATTTTTTACACATTTATATTACCATAATATCAAGGGTTAAGCAAATTAAAACCAGAATTTTCTTGCGATTATCTATTTTTTAATATTTCAATTATTTTTGAAAATCTCAGAAAAAATAAGGCAAATGAAAAGGAATTCAAAATATTGTATAATGGTAAATAGAAAAGAGACAGGAGATTCCCTATGACTTCACTTGAAGATAAAGTGTTCCAATGCGCCAGTGGCGAAAAACGCCTGAATCCCGATGAACTTCGTCAGTATTTTGGTACCTATGCAGAACGTGTAGTCCTAGCTGTTTTATTGGAAGATGCTGAAAAGAAAATCGTAATAGAACACTTTCCACTGATTTTAAAGAAGTTATTAGCAGTTTACCCCAACCTTAGTCTAAAGCTTTCACCTAACCTATCTGATCAGACACAGTTCACCTATATCAGGGGCGCTCAAACACTGAATATTTCTGCAACTATTGTGGATGAAGCAAAAGCACACTCACCGTATGGTATTGTTGTGCATAGTGATAAGGCCGAAAACCTTGATAAGATACTATTCTCAGAGCTCTATCCTGATATTCTTGCTCCCAAGCAAACTGAGCAAATCGTTGAAAAAAGGGGATTTTTTACTAAGCTATTTGGAAAATAATAACATCTGAGCTGGCCCCCTGGTCCCTGGTCAGCTTTTTCTTGTTTCACAATGACTGACTCAACTTGATGAGGTTTCCAATATTGAGTCCTGTTCGATAGAGATTTTCCTTAGCCGAAGACAGAATTTGATCTAAGTCACCTAATTGACCAATGATTGGAAAAGCGGCTGAAATGCCACCTACTGGAAAATCAGGTAAGTCATTCTTCAAACTGCCACAAATAGCGATAACTGAGATAGCCGATGGTGTTCGTTTAGCTACACCTACTGGTGCTTTACCAGATAAGGACTGATTATCCATACGTCCTTCCCCAACAATAACCAAATCAGCTGTTTTTACACGCTGGTCAAAATCGACACAATCCAGTACAAAATCAATCCCCGACTTAATTTCTGCTCCTGCAAAGGCTACCATTCCTGCTGCCATTCCCCCTCCAGCACCTGAACCAGCTAGTTTTGGAACCTCAGGAGCAAATCCTTGGTAGAATTGAGCCATGTTTTGGTCAACCTTTTTAACTTGTGAAGGTGACAAGCCCTTTTGACCACCAAAAATATAGGTTGCCCCATTTAAACCACACAAAGGATTATCCACATCGGTGATAAGACGAATAGTTACATTAGATAGATCAAGTTTATTTTTAGAAGACACCTTTTTAACGTGACCAAGATTGGCACCTATTGGCTCAAGCTCCCGCCCCTCAGAATCATAAAAACGATAACCTAATCCATAAGCCATACCAATTCCGCCATCATTAGTGGCTGATCCACCTACACCTATAATAAAATCACTAATACCAGATTTAACCAAGTGAACAATCAGTTCACCGACTCCCTGGGTTGTTATACAAAGGGGGTTGCGTTTATCCTTAGGCACCTGCTCCAAGCCACAAACCGCAGCCATTTCAAAAATGGCAGTCTGCCCATTACTAGCATAGGGGACAGATCCATCACCTGTATAAGCATGTGGAATCTTAACAGTTTTCTTCTCAAGATTTAGATTTTCAGCAAGAGCATCTAAGGTACCTTCGCCACCATCGCCTATTGGCATGAGGTCAAAATCAGCGTCTGGTAAGGCCTTTTCAAGGCCCGATTTAAGAGCTAGGGCAACCTCTTTTGCAGACAAACTTTCCTTAAACGAATCAGGTGCAATCAGAATTCGCATCATTCACTCCTTTTATTTTCCTTTCAAGTAAGGGGACAGGGCCTGAACCAAGTCATCTGTCATATGTTGTGGACCTAGGACAGTTTTAATACCAAAGCACTTTAGCCTTTCACTATCAAAATCACTATCATTAAAGCTGTATAAAGGTTTAATTCGCATCAATTCCTTAATACTCTCTTCATCACGATAACCTTGATTAGCTATATTAGCTTCTAAAACCTGACAGAGATAACGGATGGCCTTGGTAGGTGCCGTAATATAGATTGCAATGAAGTCCCCTTTTTGCATACTGGCTTTCTGAGTCCAAAGAATATCCTTACTTGCTGAGAACTCCTCCCCGATATCGTAGTATTTTAGATTTACTGGAACAATCCAGTAGTGTGGCTCTGAAGCCTTCCTAAGATGTTTAGGAACAACCAGAGAACGACTCCCTCTAATGAGCTCAAAAATCGTTTGGTCTGGAATTGTCTCATCTAAAACAAGGCTTATCCAAGTCTTCTTGGACATATGGTAACTAGGATAAATTCCATCTAAGTCTAAGAGCTTATCCATCTATCTTGGATCGACCTTGATGTTAACCACATCATAGACTAAACTCGCCTTTTCTCCACTAAGTGCTAGTTTCTCACCCTTGAGAGGGAAAAATAGGGCATACCACTTACCATCAACCCGAAAGGAAAGATAGTCTGGATATTTCTCAAAAGGAGGGTCAGCTTGGTCTGAAAATTCCTTAACTATAAAATTAGCCAGACGATTATCTTGCGGGGATGAAAACAATTGATCATCATAACAAAACTCAGCTACTTGCGACAGGAGATCTCCATAAGCTTCTCTGACTTGACCAACGTAGGTTCCAGTTGCGTGAGGGCTTCGGAAAGTGTCTTAAGACTCGTCAAAATCAATATCAACAACCTGCCCTGTCAACTTACCTTCTAAATCAATGAATAGTCGAGCCTCAAGTCCTTCAGCCATTAGTGGTTTTCTGAGCTCATAGCCTTTCTCACTAGTTATAAAACCAAAAGGCTCCAGGCTATCATGTTTTAGGACTTTCTGTTTAAAATAAGCATCCTCAAAAGTCATTCATTCTCCCTTTTTCTAAAAAAGAGAAGTTGAGACAAACTGATGTCCCAACTCCTTTTTATTTTGTTGACTGGCGTAAAGTTAGACCATGATTAAGAATAACGTCTTTATCTTCAAGTTCTTCCTTATGCATAATTTTAGTCAACATACGCATGCTAACTGCCCCTAAATCATAGAGAGGATGGTTTATACTAGAAAGGTTTGGACGTGTGTAGCTTGTAACCGGTGAATCATTGCTTGTGATGATTTCGAAATCTTCTGGAACTGATTTGCCTGCAGCAAAGAGGCCATTCAAGAGACCTGCAGCCAATTCATCTTCCCCAACATAGGCAGCAGTGGCACCAGAGTTCAAGACACGTTGTGCTAACTCAAAGCCGTCTTTATAGCTATATTTAGCTTCAAAGACAAGTCCTTCGTTGTAGCTCAAATTATTCTTTTCAAGTCCAGACTTATACCCGGCCAAACGTAGTTTGCCATTAATATCATCAATTAGTGGTCCTGATACAAAGGCAACCTTTTCATTATTTTTAGCAAGTTGCGTTACACAATCCTCAACGGCAGCTTTATAGTCGATGTTAACACTTGGTAATTGGTGTTCGAGATCAACTGTTCCTGCTAGAACAATCGGTGTACGGGTACGAGAGAATTCTGCACGGATTTTTTCTGTCAGATGGTGTCCCATAAAAATAATACCATCAACTTGTTTAGAAATTAGAGAATGAATGACTGTAACTTCATGATCCTCATTATCATCACTGGAAGCAAGAACAATATTATACTTATACATGGTTGCAATGTCATCAATACCTTTAGCTAGAGTAGCAAAATAGCTATTTACAATATTTGGAATGACAACTCCTACAGTAGTTGTTTTTTTACTTGCCAAGCCACGCGCAACCGCATTTGGACGGTAATCCAAACGATCAATGACTTCGAGCACTTTTTTTCGGGTGTTTTCTTTTACGTTTTTGTTACCATTTACAACACGAGAAACAGTTGCCATCGATACTCCAGCTTCACGCGCTACATCATAAATTGTGATTGTTTCATCAGTATTCATAAGAAATACTTCCTTTCTAAATTTAATGCACACTTTTTCACGATAATTATAGCAAAATTTGAAAACACTTTCAAATGTTTTGACTAATCCTTTACAAAAAAATGAAAAGAATCTCTTTCGATAGCTAAGGTGAAGAAATACGTTTCAAATATTTGGCTATCATTTCGCATTTTCATGATTATTCATCGCTTACAACCTATAAGATTAAAAAAACTCAATGAAAGCAAATGATTTAATGAAAATCCAAAAACAGCTTGCATTTTCCCTATAAAAGTGACAGAATGAGTGTAAGAAATAAAAAGGAGTTTTTTCTATGTCTAAACTTGATCGCATTCGTCATTTTTTAAATGAAAATAAATCAGGGCTAGCTATTGTTTCAGATCCTGTAACTGTCAATTATCTTACTGGTTTTGATTGTGACCCACATGAACGCCAAATGTTCCTCTTCGTCTACGAAAATCGTGAGCCTGCCCTCTTTGTTCCTGCTCTTGAGGTTGCACGTGCCTCTTCTGTTCTCGATTTCCCAGTCTTCGGTTATGTGGACTCTGAAAATCCATGGCAAAAAATCAAAGCTGGTCTAGCAAGTACAGACATCCCTATTATTTATGCAGAGTTTGATAATCTCAATGTAACTAAATTCCAAGGATTGCAAACGGTCTTTGAAGGTCGCTTCGAGAACCTGACACCATTCATCCACAAAATGCGAGTTATCAAGTCAGCTGATGAAATTCAAAAAATGATTGTTGCCGGTGATTATGCTGATAAAGCTGTCAATATCGGTTTTGACAATATATCTCTCGACGTTACTGAAACAGACATCATTGCTCAAATCGAATTTGGCATGAAGAAAATCGGTATCAATCAAATGTCCTTTGAAACTATGGTTCTCACAGGCAACAATGCCGCAAACCCACATGGTATTCCAGGAACTAACCGCATTGAAAATGATAGCCTCCTCCTCTTCGACTTGGGTGTTGTTAGTCAAGGCTATGTTTCAGATATGACACGTACCGTAGCTGTTGGTCAACCTGACCAATTCAAGAAAGATATCTACAATATCTGTTTGGAAGCTCAACTCACTGCCCTTGATTTTATCAAACCAGGCGTAACAGCCAGTGAAGTTGATGCTGCAGCTCGTAATGTTATTGAAAAGGCTGGTTACGGCAAATACTTCAACCACCGTTTGGGACATGGTATTGGTATGGATGTCCATGAGTTTCCTTCAATCATGGAAGGAAATGACTTGATTATCGAAGAAGGTATGTGCTTCTCTGTTGAACCAGGAATTTACATTCCTGAAAAAGTTGGTGTTCGTATCGAAGACTGTGGCTATGTTACAAAAGATGGCTTCGAAGTCTTTACACACACACCAAAAGAACTTCTCTATTTTGATGTTTAATTAATCCAGAATGGTCTTCAATTAAGTTGAGGACCATTTCGTTTGCACTCAAATTCAAATGACATTTAAAAAGCTGACCCTTCATGTGTCAGCTTTTGCTATTTATCCTTCATGCTCTTGTCTAAGATAGTCAAGCCCTTCTTCAATCCATCCTGGCAACGCTTCTGCCAAAGGTTTAAAGCCATAGTTCAAACGACTATCTGAGAAACGATGACGGTGGGGGATTTTATTTTTTTCTTCCTCAAGTGTCCTCAAAGAAAGACTGGCCTTTTGAGTAAATTCATCAAAATCAACTACCTGAACCAAGACTTCCTGGCCTACCTTTAGTGTATTGTAGATGTTGTCGATGTAGCCTGTCTTAATCTCCGAGATATGAATCAAGCCTGTGGTACCATTATCCAATGAAACAAAGGCACCGTAAGGCTTGATGCCCGTGATAACCCCCCTAAGCTTGTCTCCAATTTTCATCTTAGTCTGTTACCTCAATCGTTTCAATAACAACTTCCTCAAGCGGCTTATCTTGAGTTCCAACCTCAACATTGGCAATCTCATCGAGCACCTTGTAAGAGGCTTCATCTACCAAATGACCAAAAACAGTGTGACGACGATCTAGGTGAGGTGTGCCACCATTTTCAGCATAAGCTTCTGCAATTGGTGCTGGCCAGCCACCACGTTCAAGTTCCTTTTTAGCATAAGGAATCTCAGGTGCTTGAACAATGAAGAACTGGCTACCATTAGTATCTGGTCCAGCATTTGCCATTGAAAGTGCACCACGGAGGTTATAGAGTTCTTCAGAAAACTCGTCCTGGAAGCTACCACCAAAGCTTGATTCACCACCCATACCAGTACCAGTTGGGTCACCACCTTGAATCATAAAGTCCTTGATAATACGGTGGAAAATCACACCATCATAATAGCCGCTCTTGGCCAAATTGACAAAGTTAGTGACAGCCAATGGCGCATGGTCAGGGAAAAGCTTGATGACCAAATCACCATGATTTGTTTTAATCGTTACGACTGGACCTTCTACTGTATCCAAGTCAAGTTGTGGGAAATGAAGTTCTTTTTCTACCAATCCGAGTTCCTCCAAGGCATTGAAAATGCCATCTTCTTCTACTGTTCCAGTTACATAATCAGCTTTGGCTTTAAGTTCTGGTGTGGCGTTCCCCATGGCAATTTTAAGACCAACATAGTCAAAAATTTCCATATCATTTGGCCCATCACCAAACATCATAGCATTGACTGGTGTAAGATTCTCATGCTCCAAGACATGACCGACACCTGAAGCCTTTGAGATACCAGTTGCTACCACATCAGATGAGTGTTCGTGCCATGGCACCAAGCGAACGTGGGCTGCGAGTTCCTCCGGCAACTTAAGGTCACCATCATTTTCTGCAAAAGTCCACATCTGATAAACATCATTAGTCAAATGGAAATCTGGCTCAACGTCACAAATACCATAGATAGGCACTATAGCATCATCAATCAATTCTGAACGTTCTGAGACAACTGGCTTATCCTTACCAGCGAAGCCCCAAGCAATCCCAATCTCTTTGCACCAAGCAACAAAAGCTTCAGTAACTTCACGAGCAAGGGGCTGATTATAAATTTCTTCCCCTTTTCGGTTAATGACATAAGTTCCATTGATTGTTACAAAATAATCAGGTTCTAGGTCCAGAATTTCCTCAACTACACCATAGTAGCCACGTCCTGTAGCGATCCCTGTCAAGATTCCTTTTTCTTTAAGTCCTTTGAAAACAGCCTTAATAGACTCTGGAATATAACCTGTTTTTTTGACACGAAGGGTGTCATCAATATCAAAGAAAACAATCTTAATCTTCTTAGCCTTATATTTTGTTTTTGCATCTACTGGCATCGTAAATCTCCTTTACAGTATCAAAATCTAGCGTTAGGTACTATTCAAGACAGCCCTAACGAAAGATCATACGATGTTTCCATTATATCATTTCTTAAAGCTAAAAAGCAAAAAAATCATCTAATACCAGATCAGTCTTAGATGATAGGTGTTTTAACGGTTAACACTCTTGATAATACGTTTAATGTCACGCTCTTGTTCGCGACGTTTGATTGACTCACGTTTATCGTAATCGTGCTTCCCTTTGGCGATACCCAGTAGAACCTTGGCAAAACCATTTTTTAGGTAAACCTTAAGTGGGACTAAGGTCATCCCTGTTCCTTTAAGATCATTTTGAAGTTTGGTGATTTGCTTTTTCTTGAGCAATAATTTCCGAGTACGTTCTGGATCTTGATTCCAGATGTTCCCTTGCTCAAAAGGAGCAATATGAACATTGATTAACCAAGCTTCCCCGTTTTTTATTTGGGCGTAACCATCCTTTAGCTGGATGCGAGCCGCACGAACAGACTTAATCTCTGTCCCTGTCAGCACGATACCCGCTTCAATAGTATCTACAATACTATAGTCATGTCTCGCCTTTTTATTCTGAGCAACAACATTGCCTTCACCTTTTGGCATAGCAGTCCCTCCATTCTCATCCTATTTTCGTTTTTTAGCAACGTCCTTGTAGAAAGGTTTGTTTTCTTTTTTCTTACGACGACCACTCTCACGTCCCTTATTATCATTATGAGGACGGTTTTGATTCTTACGCTTGTCTGGTTTCTTAGATGACTTACGCTTTTCATCATAAGAGCCTTTGTAACCACTACTATCTTGACCGCTACGCTTATTTACACGTTTACCACGACTTTCGAAATCACCATTCTGACGATCGCGGCGTGGTCCTCTATTACGGAAGGACTTAGCCTTCTCTTCACGTTCCTGACGAGCCTTGTGATCTACTTTTTCAGTGATATCGTACTCACTTGGAAGGTATTGGAAATCAATGTCTCCAGTCTCCTTATCTGCACGAATTAACTTAACTCGAATAGGTTGGCCAACACGGAAAGTCTTACCAGATTTTTCACCCTGAAGGGTCATGGTGCGTTCATTGTAATTGTAGAATTCTGGAAGTGTTGTGATATGAACCAAACCTTCAACGGTATTTGGCAATTCCACAAACATACCGAATTTAACCACACTTCCGACAATACCATCGAATTCTTGACCAACAAACTCTTCCATGTACTCTGCTTTTTTCATGGCTTCAACGACACGTTCAGCGTCAATAGCACGACGCTCAAGGGTTGAAGATGAAGTAGCTAACTCTGGAATAACCTCTTCAAAGTGTTCACGCGTTTCTTGAGACATATTGTTGGTGTACTCACGAATCATTCGGTGAACCAAAAGGTCTGGGTAACGACGGATCGGACTGGTGAAGTGAGTATAGTACTGAGCCGCAAGTCCATAGTGCCCATGATTGTGTTCTGAATAACGAGCTTGTTGCATTGAACGAAGCAACATCATATTCATGACTTCTGCTCCAGGTTTGCCTTGAACTCGCGCCATGAAATCTTGTAAGTCTAGCTGATCCATCTTATTAGCTGTTCCTTTGATTTGAATACCAAAGATAGAAGCATAATCCATAAAGCGTTGCAATTTCTCCGCTTTAGGCTCTTCGTGAATACGGTAAATAAATGGCAACTTAGCCTTAGCGAAATGCTCTGCCACACATTCATTGGCAGCCAACATAAAGGACTCAATCATTCGCTCAGCCGTCCCACGTTCACGCACCACGATATCAACTGGCATTCCCTTATCATTAACCAAGATACGAGCTTCAGATGTATCAAAGTTAAGGGCACCACGACGTTCGCGCATATCTTCTAAAATCTTATGAAGTTCTGCCATAGCTGACACAGAATCCATGATAGGCTTAAACTGTTCAATCTTTTCTGGATTTCCAGCCAACATTTCATTGACATCACTATAGGTCATACGGAAGGTTGTCTTAATTACAGATTGGCAAATCTTATGATTAATCACCTTGCCTTTTGGAGTAATCTCCATAATAGCTGACAGAGTCAAGCGGTCAACATTGGGATTTAGAGAACAAATACCATTTGAAAGACGCTCAGGCAACATTGGAACCACGCGGTCTGTCACATAAACAGAAGTACCACGCGCTGCAGCCTCACGGTTGAGGGCAGAACCCTCTGTGACATAATAAGACACATCTGCAATGTGGACACCTAGCTCATAGTTACCATTTGGTAAACGTTTAATATGAACTGCATCATCCAAGTCCTTGGCATCAGCTCCATCAATGGTGAAGGTCACTTCTTGACGAAGGTCAACACGACCAATTAGATCTTCTTGACTAGGTGCATCCGGCACAGCCTCTGCTTCAGCCATAACATCTTCTGGAAACTCCGAAACAATATCCATTGATTCCAAAACTTCCAAGACATCAATACCAGCATCTCCTTGATGACCAATAATATCTCGAACACTTCCTACAAAATAATCGTGATGGCGGTTAGGGTATTTTTCAATATCAACCTTAATAATCTCAGTCCCCTCAAGAGCAACTGGTCCTTTCTTGATATAGATTGGTTGCTGAATTTTTTGATTCTTAGACTTAATGTAACCTACATAAGGTTCTTTCTCGTCATTGAGGATAAATTTCCCAACAACCGTTTTAAGAGAGCGTTCGACAATTTCAACAACTCTTGCTTCAGCCATTGTCCCACGCAAACGATCTGCTGGCTTCTTAATAACTGCAGCAACAGTGTCACCATCAATGGCATGGCCAACGTCATTACGACCAATAAACATGTCATCCTCACTGTCATCGACATGTAAGAAACCAAAACCATTCTTATTGGCATGAAAAACACCCTCTACAGTAACCTGATTGGGATGTTCTTTCTTAGGACGTAAGGATACAGAGCCGTCTCGATTAAAGCGCAACTGTCTCTTCCTTTCCATAGCTGATATGACTTTGATAAGCTGTGGGAACTTTTCACCGCCAGCGTGATTAAGAGCGTGGGCAATGTCATTTACACTGGATTTCCCATGCTCTTTCAAATAATTTATAATAGATTCTTTCATAATTTCCTTTACTTTTATTGACTATAACGCAAAAAATGAGTCAACCTCAGTCAACTCATTACTTACTTGAGAGAATGGAAAGGACGATTGCATCTACAATCCATAGAAAAACCATGATTCCTGTAAAGCGTTGCATAAAGGCTTCAAAGCCACGTGGTTTACTACGTTCAAATAGTGCTTCTGCCCCACCACCATCAAAGACATTGCTACTTGGATTTTTTTGTGGCTGCATGAATACCGCAATCACAATAATAGCTGACATAACCAAGAGCAGCGTTAATAATAAGTTGTACATAGTTATCCTCCGAAAAAGTCCCTTTAATTCTACCATAGAACCCCTTAAGATTCAACATGTAAGGTTACTTTTCTATCCTTGGGGCAGAATTTAGGTACCTGAATTTTCTCAGGATGATTCTGTTTATTTTTACTTGTGAGATAGTTGAGGCTCCCACATTCACTACACTTTAAATTGATTTTAACTCTCACCTATATTCTTAACTCCTAGCGATTTTCTAAAGATGATTAAGGAACAAACAAAATTTCCAAAGACGATGGCTGCTGTCACAAAGAAAACCCAACGATAGCCTAATCCTGTTGCAACAGCTGAACCCACAAAGGGTCCTAAAACTTGTCCAATGTATGAAAAACTTTGATTAAGGCTAAAGATTCTTGAAATTCCTTCTTTTGGGGTCATCTTGGTCAATAAGGAATTGACACTAGGCGTCAAGGCACCTACACCAAAACCATAGGCAAAGCGTAAAAGGCCAAGTTGCAAGGCTGAACCTGCAAAACCACAAAGGAAATACAAAAGGAAACTATAGAATAAGCCCATTAAGAGCAAACGATGATTCCCAATGCGATCACCAAGTCGTCCTAAATAAGGAGTGCTTAAAAGACTTGAAAAGCCCATAGCGGACACAATTAGCCCTGAGTAAAAAAGGATATTATCACTTTGACCCAAATAACGAATATAAAGCGCCAAGATTGGAGCAATTGATTGGGCAGAAATCTGGATAATCATACTAGTCACAAAGAGGCCAATTAAAAGCGATTTGCTAGGAATTTTAGCAAATACTTGCGAAAAACTCATTATCTCTACCTTTTCAATTAATTGGAAGTCCTCTCGCAAACCAAAGATAGTCAAGAGACAACAGATAAACAAAATCAACCCAACTAATAGAAAGGTCCCTCGCATACCAAAGGCCTCAGATATGGCACCACCTAGCAAAGGGCCAATCAAAACACCAGCTGTGAGACCAGTTGATAATGTGCCCAAGGCATAGCCAGAACGTTGCTGAGGAGCCTGACTGGCAATCAAAGCTGTTGCATTTGGCACATAACCTGCAAACAATTCATTCAAGATTCTCAAAAAAAGCATCCAGAAGACATTAGGCACAAAGGCTAAGCCTCCCATTGTAAAGGTCATGACCATACTGGCTCTAATCATCATGGGCTTTCGACCATAACGGTCCGCCAAGTGTCCCCAAACTGGTGAAACCAAGGCTGAAGCTAAAGCAGATAGGGCAACAGATAAACCAGCATACCATTCTACCATAGCACCTTTAACCCCTAGTTCTTCTACATAGAGAGCCATGAAGGGCATGACAATAGAAAAACTAGCCCCAGTAAAAAAAGTTCCTATCCAAGCAATTTTAAGATTTCGTTGCCAATCAGCGGTTTCAAGCTCTTTTTGGCGCAAATAATCATCTTCTTTCTAAAATTCACTATCCATTATAACACAATGACTAACTATACGAGGTTAGCTAAATCTTTTATGGCACCCTTCACCTTCTTCTTCAAATCATCGATGTTCCCGTTGTTGTCGATAACTAAACTAGCATAGGGCAGTTTTTCGGCTAAAGGCATTTGACTAGCAATACGCATGCCTGCTTCCTCAGCACTTAAGTGATTCCGTTTCATCAAGCGTTGGCATTGTACTTGAGGTGACACCGCCACCAACCAAATCTGATCGAACCAATCCTGATAATCATTTTCAAAAAGTAAAGGAATATCCATAAAAAAGACGTCCTCTTCTTTGGCCAAGCAGTCTCTTTTTGCTGCCAGTTCTTCTCGAATAATCTTTCCCTGAATTTCAGCAGATTGATATCGCATTTCTTCACTTGAAAAAATCAGTTGCCCTAACTTAGGACGGTTCAATTCCCCATTAGGAAGAAGAATCCCATCTCCCAACCAATCAAGCAAGGCTTGATACAATCTTCCCCCTTTGACCTGCATGTCGTGTACTAGTTGATCAGCATCAATGACCTTATAACCTGCATCTTTAATTATTTCAACTACGGTTGATTTCCCTGAAGCAATGCCTCCTGTTAATCCTATAATCATCGTTTTTGACAATGAGGACACAAATGTGTTCCTCTTCCTCCTAACTTGATTTTCACAATCATGCTTGCGCAACGTGGACAAGGTTGACCTGTCTTTCCATAAACCTGTAGATAATTCTGCATGGTCCCATCCTCACCAAGGGCGTTACGATAGGTCCTTATAGTGGAACCACCCTTAGCAATCCCCAGCTGTAAAATGGCAATCGTTTGATCGTGAACCCGTTTCATGGCTGCCTTGCTAAGTTTATTTGCTGGTGTCTCAGGATGAACCTTGGCTGCCCAAAGCACCTCATCAACGTAGATATTTCCTAGACCGGCTACTAACTTCTGCTCCAAGAGTAAGGGCTTAATAGACTTGCCAGAATGCATTAAGGCTCTCTCAAACGGTACATATTTAAAGGTCTTCTTGGTAGGCTCAGGGCCAAGTTTTTTCCTTGTAAAATAGGCCTCTTCTTGTTTCCTATCCAATAAATCAAAAGTCCCAAACTTACGTACATCCTGATAAACTAGGGTTGAGCCATCATCTAGCTTAAAAAAGAGGTGAAAATGTTTGTTGTCAGGAACCTGGTCTGTGAACAGCAGATATTTTCCCTCCATGCGTAAGTGAGAAATTATTATCAACTGACCAAAATCAAAAATGAGATACTTTCCCCTACGTCGCATGGCTTGAATCGTCTGACCAGGCAAATCATGCAAAAAACTATCGTATGATGTCTTGATCATTTTAGGGACCTTAACTTCAAGTGACAAAATAGTCCTTCCTAGTAACAGCTTTTCTAAACCTCGTCTAACTGTTTCTACCTCAGGTAACTCAGGCATCTGCCCCTCCTTCTAGAAAGAAAGCCGAGCAAGTGCCCAGCTTTTCTTAGTATTCTTTTTCATTATAACCAAAATCGGCCAAATCAAGTTTTTTATCCCTCCAATTTTTCTTAACCTTCACCCAAGTTTCAAGGAAGACCTTGTCCCCAAGCATGAGCTCAATATCTTTACGAGCAAGAGTACCAATTTTCTTAAGCATAGCACCTTTTTTACCGATGACAATACCTTTTTGGCTATCACGCTCAACCATGATGGTCGCACGAATGTGAACCGTATCAGTCTCTTCATCACGCTTCATAGAATCAATGACAACAGCAACTGAGTGCGGAATTTCTTCACGCGTCAACTGTAGGACTTTTTCACGAATCATCTCAGATACCAAGAAACGCTCTGGATGGTCTGTGATTTGATCCGAGGGGAAATACTGGAAACCTTCCTCAAGATTATCACTTAAAACATCTACAAGGTGGGAAACATTATTTCCTTGAAGAGCTGAGATTGGGATAATCTCCTTGAAATCCATTTGTTTACGGAAATCATCAATCTGCTCAAGGAGCTGGTCTGGATGGACCTTATCAATCTTATTAACCACCAATATAACCGGAACCTTGGCTTGCTTAAGACGTTTGATAATCATATCATCGCCCTTGCCACGCGGTTCATCGGCTGGAACCATGAAGAGGACTGTATCCACTTCACGAAGGGTTGAATAAGCAGATTCCACCATGAAATCTCCAAGTGCTGTCTTGGGCTTGTGAATACCCGGTGTATCAATAAAAACAATCTGTTCTTTATCTGTTGTGTAAATCCCCATAATTTTGTTACGGGTTGTTTGAGCCTTATCACTCATGATAGCAATTTTTTGCCCCATAACATGGTTCAAAAAAGTTGATTTTCCTACATTAGGTCGACCAAGAATGGCCACAAATCCTGATTTAAAAGTCATATATCTTCTTTCTATTTTTTAGTTAAAAATCAAATCCCAAATTTTAGGTATGAAAACAATCATACCAGTAATGAGTGCGTAACAAGAGACAACCAGAACCGCTCCTGCAGCCATATCCTTAGCATTTTTAGCTAGCATGGAAAAGTGATAATTACTGGCTAAATCAACAACATTTTCCATGGCAGAATTAACAATCTCTAGGGCAATTACTAGAAAAACTGCCTGCAGGAGAAAAATCCATTCTATCGCTGACACACGAAAAACCAAGCCAGCCAACACCACTAAGATAGCCGATACCAAATGTTTACGCATGTTGCGTTCTTCTTTAACAGCCGTTATTATCCCTGTCAGAGCAAACTCGAAACTGGTCGTAAATTCTCTGTTTTTCCACTTTTTTTGTGGGTTATTGTCGCGTAAGTCCATAAGCAGTCAAAATTTCTTCCTGTAATCCAAACATTTCCGCTTCTTCTTCTGGGGTGTAATGATCATACCCGTTGATATGAAGAAATCCGTGAACAGCCAAAAAGCCCATCTCACGCTCGTAGCTATGCCCATATTCCTCAGCTTGTTCGCGAGCCTTATCAATAGAAATAAAGAGTTCGCCGATATAACTATCAAATTCCCCCATCATTTCAGCCAATTCAGGATTTTCAGCCAAATCTTCTTCATCAAAGGTAATATCTAACTCCGGCTTATACTCCAAACTAATAACATCGGTTGGACGATCCGTATCACGATACTCCAAATTCAATTCGTGACTACGTTCGTTAGTTACAAAAGTAACCGCCATTTCCTTGTCTTTCTTGCCAAGTTTTTGCGCTGCAAAATCAAGTAATTCCAAGGTTTGTTTTTTTATTTCTTCTGAAACTTGTCCAGTCTCATCAATCATTTCAACGTACATAGCATGCTTTTTCGGAATAGTTGAGCCTACTTAAAGGACAGAGCTGCTCCTTCCTTTCATTAACAAATTAGCTTTTTATGACGAATACTAAATTGCATTCAATACTTTCACCGAATAATTTCAGTAAAATATCAATCAATTCATTATATCACAAGGACACAGAAAAAGCAGACCTGAGCCTAATTGTCTGCTTTTTATATAATATCTATGAGAATCGCTTACTTATCGATATTATCTCTAAAGCGTTGGATATGAATGGTCAAATAGACCTGTTCGTCTAAACTAAGTTCAAAAGCATAACTTGACTTGATATAGGTGACGATCTTTTGGGTACAGATAAAAGATTTTGGGTAGTTAGTCTTGGCTTGTTCATATAGAAAAGCATCGTTTTTACCACCACTAACCCCACTCACAATACGTTGCGCTAAGTACCGAAGATGAGTAATAAAACGGTTAAAAGAAAAACTATCTTGCTCCAAGTCACAAGCAAAATGAAGACGGACAATCTCACTAATGCAAACCACAATTTGAGTCATCTGTCAGTCTTTTTCATGGAGACCCGCATCCTTTTATGCATTGACAAAGTGCAAAGCGACTGAGGCTGCCTCATCATCTACCAATTCCACTTCTAAATCATTGGCAATCAAACGAAGGACTTGTTTTCCAATTTCATACTCCCGAGGGTAAAATTTCTAACTTCCCAAGCCAAAGGATTTTGTAGGGATATTTCTTCTCTACTGCGTTCAATAGCATAATGAAGATGGTCTGCAAGAGCAATAAAAAAAGAGGGATCAAACTTGGTTTGCAGAACAGCTTCAGCAAAAGTGATGATATTCAAAAAGACCTGCATTTCACCATCAGGCAAATCTACATAAACACGAGTCCATTTGGCCACTGTCTCCGGATTTTCCAAGACAAAGGTCTTTTCAATCTTCTCTTTATTAACCGTCTCTCCGATCTTTTTTTGAAAGCCAAGTCCCTTACCCATAACGATGTATTCTACGTCATTATCCATGGCTTGGACAACATTGTTATTTAATTTTTTTCAATTTACATCATGATCCCTCATCATTTAAGCCTTTTTTATTTTACAAAGTTTTTAATGAGAAACCTAATGACAATAAACAAAAAGGGTTGGCTATACCAACACTTTTTCTACAGTTCTGTTCGATTCTCGATGGCTCTTAGCAAGGTTACTTCATCAGCGTACTCGATGTCAGAACCAACAGCCAGCCCACGCGCTAGGCGGGTCACCTTAATACCTGCAGGTTTGAGGACCCGTGAAATATACATAGAGGTTGCCTCACCATCGGCCGTTGCATTAGTTGCGATGATGACCTCGTCAACCTCGCTATCCATAAGACGGGTAATCAAACTTTTTAAATTAATATCATCTGGTCCAACACCATTCATAGGGGAGATAAGCCCTTGAAGCACATGGTAGAGACCACGATATTCCTGAATCTTTTCCATAGCAGAAACATCTTTGGAGTCCTCAACAACCAAAATCTTAGTACGGTCTCTAGTTTCATCCGTACAAATAATACATGGGTCATCATCAGTCAAGCGACCACAAACTGAACAATAGGTCAACTCACGTTTTGCTGCTAAAAGATTTTTTGCAAAATCATTGACATCTTCATCAGACATGCTAATGGTATAGAAAGCCAGACGTGTCGCCGTCTTAGCCCCAATTCCTGGAAATTTTGAAAAACTATCAATCAGTTTAGCAATTGGAGTAGGATAAAGCATGAGGTCCTCCATTTCTTTTATATTTCTCAACTCATATCTTAAAGAACAAATACTCAAACACTATATCACAGAAAAATCTCTCATGCAAGGCACAAGAGATTTTGTATTATTAGTGAGTATTTTGATAAAGTTCCATGATAGCTTTAACGGCATTTTGATGGGCCTTACTCTTCCAGTCTAAAGCATGTGGGTACATAATCCCAACCGCCAACTTAGTACCATCTTTGGCTGTCGCATAGGCAACAGCATTAAGGTTAACTGTCGTTACTGAATTTCCTGAACCATCTGTTGCATAGGTTTCGGCTGTCCCTGTTTTACCACTAATTGGAATAATAGAACTTGCCATGGCTTTACCGGTTGCAAGACTAGAACCTGAGTTGACCACGTCATGAAACCCTTGTTGGATAATCCCTAATTGCTTAGAATCTAAGGATAGCTTGTTAAGGACGCGCGTGTCTACAGTTGAAGATAAAGTTCCTAGACTACCATTTTTACCAGCATCATAGATACCTCCGACGATGTGAGGTGCTACACGTTTTCCACCATTTGCGATTGAGGCAACATACTGAGCCAACTGGATGGTTGTATAAGAGTCATATTGTCCAAAAGCCTCTGTCAAGACATTGGCTACATTATAATTCTTGGGAATGTAACCTTCTGATTCTCCTGGTAAATCAAGTCCCGTAGACACACCCATACCAAACTCAGCATAAGTATCACGAAGCGTCGTCATCGCCTTTTCCATATTATCAGTCGACAAGGACATTCCTGGAACATACTGTTGCCCAAGAAGTTTGATAGCAATCTGAACCATATAGGTATTTGAGGAATATTCTAAGGCCTGAGTTGCGGTAATGGCACGACTACCTTTATTTGTAAACCAAGAGGTAATTGGGGGCGAACTAGCAATATTAATAGGTTGGTCAGTTAATACCTGGTCCCCATAGATAGCACCCGAGCGCCAACCTGCGGTTAAAGTAGCCCCCTTAACTACAGAACCTGGAGTGAAGACATCGGTGATGGTTCCTAAGGCATCAGCCTTAAAATCCTGTGCCCCTTGCTCGTGTTTTTGTCCTGCCATAGCAAGGACAGCACCAGTATCCGCATTCATAACTACTGCGTACATACCTTCAGAATAGGTCGCTTTATTCTCTGAAATCTCTGAAGATAGTTGTTGGCCAAGGATATCTTCAACTCCCTTTTGGAAATCAAGGTCGATGGTCAACTTCAGGTTGTTCCCCTTGCTACCTTTCTGAATGATTTTATCACTATCAACCTTACCTTCCTTGTCCACAGTAATCTCACGAACAGTATGTTTTCCTTGGAGCTCCTCTTCGTACTCTTTTTCCAAATAAGAGGTACCTACACGGTCATTTAGGGCATACCCTTTTTTTAGATAATCCTTAGCATCCTCCTGAGGCAGTCCTGCTTCTGAACTTGAAACCCTACCGATAAGAGGGGACAAGGACGAATCAGACGTGTGACGTTCCCAATCCTTAGCAACTCTAATTCCATTAAGTTCCTTCTGCTTAGCTGCCACAATCGCAATCTGATCAGGAGTCAAGTCCGCCGTCTTCAGTATGACTGTTGAGAAATTAGAAACAGCATTCATCTGAGAATAAATGTAGACTATCTTTAGCTCGTCCTCAGAATAATCAACAGCTTCATCAGGAACCGCATTAATAGCATTATTGTAGATAGTAGCTTCTGCTAATTTATTACCAAATTTATCTGTCTTCTTGTCATTAGGAAGATCATTAACCACACGCTTATAGTTAGCAGAATCAGCTAAATAAAATTCACGTTTCTGGCGATCTGTCACCTTAGTCTCTGTCAGTGTCACCAAAGTTGCCAATCTTTCCGCAACACTCTTCATGGTATCTGATGACACTAGATTACTACGCGTAAAGGTGATAACATCCTTACTCTGATTGGTCGTAAGAGCAATCCCCTTGGCATCAAAGATTTGCCCACGTTCGCTTGCAATCCTAACCGTATACTTGGAGTTATCCTCTAATTTTTTAGTATAAAAAGATTTGTTATAAACCTGCATATAGGTCAAACGCGCAAAAAGTAACAAAAAAAGAACAAAGACGACACCAAAAAGCAAGTAAACACGACGCGAGATGTTTACTGGCTTTCTAGGTTTATTCGCTCGTTTTTCTTTTCTCTTCTGACGCCATTTTTTCCATTTTTGACTATTTTTTTCCCAAAATGATGTCACTTTATCTCCTCTATGTTCTTATAAGAATTTTATTATATTTTATCACAAATCATCTTCAGCAAACTTAAAAAAATATCGAAATTTAAAAAAACTTGCCTCAATTTGAGACATGTTTTCAGCTTTATAATGACAATTTTTTCATCCAGCTAGGAATAGCCTTGCTGATGCGAGTCGGCAAAACCACATAAGCATTTTCAGCGATATTATCCGCAATAGCTGAGTGGAGCCAAGTCGCAACGATGACCGCCTTGTAAGAGTCAGTTGAGGCAAATTGGGCAAGAAATCCAGCAACCATACCAGCCAAGGTATCTCCCATTCCACCCGTTGCCTGATAGGGCCCACCGACCTCTAAATGGGTTACTTCTGCTCCCTGATAAACAGCTGTCTTATGGCTCTTGGCAACTAGAATTGTTCCACTTTGGAACTCCTCTAAGGCTCTTTGAGTATTGGAAACCGACTGCTCTGAAATAGCTAAACCAGACAGTCTTTCCCATTCCTTTTGATGGGGAGTGAGTATAAGGTGACACTTTGGCAAGCTGCTCTGATTTTTCTTTGCCAAAAGGTTAAGAGCAGAACCATCAACAACCAAGTTCTGGTTTGACCTAATATTTGCCAAGACCAACTCCAAGGCCCAATCAGCTGTCTCCTCCTCACCTAGACCAGAGCCGATTAAAATAACATCTGCTGCTCTAAGGTTATCAAGAAATCTTTCAGTCTCCCTTAGGTCAAAGGCCATAGCTTCAGGAAGGTGAGCATGAAGAGCTATGATATTTTCACGATCTGTAGCAACTGTAACCAAGCCCGCACCACTGTTGACACAGGCAATAGCAGCCATAATGATGGCGCCACCATAAGGATAAAGTCCACCAACCAAAAGCACTCGACCATAAGAGCCCTTGTGAGACTCTCTCAATCTAGGTCTTATCACTTGCCTAACTAAGTCATCATCAACTTTCATAAGCTATCCTTTCAAACTACGAAGAGCAGCTTGATAGGTCTGTTCCATCAGCATGGTAATAGTCATAGGTCCTACACCTCCTGGGACAGGCGTGATCATGCTAACCTTCTCTTTCACTTGATCAAAATCAACATCACCACAGAGTTTACCTTCTTCATCGCGGTTGATTCCCACATCAATGACAACAGCACCCTCTTTGACAAATTCTTCTGTTACAAATTTTGCACGGCCAATAGCCACTATCAAAACGTCGGCCTTGTTACAAACTTTAGCCAAATGTGGCGTGCGTGAGTGGGTCAAAGTAACTGTGGCATTTTTTTCCAAGAGAAGCTGTGCCATAGGCTTACCTACAATATTACTGCGTCCAATGATAACTGCTGTCTTACCTTCCAATTCAACATTGTACTCACGGAGAATTTCCATAATTCCCGCTGGTGTACAAGGCACCATTTGAGGATGTCCATTCCAGAGGTTCCCTGTATTCATAGGATGGAAACCATCCACATCCTTTTTAGGATCAATAGCCAAAAGGATACGCATTTCATTAATATGATTTGGCAATGGCAATTGAACCAAAATCCCATGGAAAAGCGGATCCTGATTGTACTTTTCAATGACCTCAATCAGTTCTTCCTCGCTGATACTCTCAGAAAGATTGACCGTCTTACTATGGAAGCCAGCTTTTTTAGCAGCTCGTTCCTTATTACGCACATAAACTTGACTGGCAGGGTTTTCTCCAACCATAATTACCACTAGTCCTGGAACAGTCCATTCCTTTTCTTTTAGACGTGCTACCTTTTCTTGCAATTGCTCCTGCATGTTAACAGCTAGGGCCTTACCGTCCATTATAATCGCCATGGTGTTCTCCAATACATACTTTTTTTCAATTATACCATAGGAAGGCCTCTTTGTGACTTAATTTTCAAAATTTTCAAAAAGACATTTAAGATGAAACACAAAAAGCTGGGAACTTGTCCCAACTTCGTCTGATTATTCTTCATAATTAATTTACAAAACCATTTTGCTGACTCTACCCCTCAATAACTCTTAAGGTCTTTTGCTGGAATTTACCACTTTCATACATGTGATCTGCACCCATTAGTGAAACAAGAACTGAGTCACGGTAGTTCTTAGCTGTTCTTCTAGCAATATTAGGATGAGTCATCTTATTCTTAGCCCCCGCAATCACAAGAACAAGACATGAAGTGTTACTAAAATCCACGTAAGCCGCCTTTCTCTTATCAAATCAATGAAGGGCCATCTGAGTGTAAACTTTACCCGACTCAGATACTAGTGTCGTAAAGACTTCTTCTTTCAAAGACTCCTCTTGCTCATTCATACAATACTTGAAAAAATTCTTTTTTATAAGGCGGAATGGCTTTTTTCCAAAAAAACCAACGTAAAAAGTGTTTGCCGAAACAAGCTAGCATGGTTGGATAAAAGGCAAAAATATTATCTGTCAGAGCTGGTCACATGAAAATCATACCATCAATCTCTATCTTTTTAGCAGCCATTTGTGCCACTAGAAAACCTAAAGAGTGTCCCAAAAGAAGCGGTGGCTGATTTAAACTTTCAATCAAAGCCACCAAATCATCTCGATAATCCTGCAAAGTTACGGTACCAACTTTATTCAGACAGTCTTGATATGGTAAGTCATGGTAACGAAAGCTAGGTGTATGCACCGTATACTCCATCTGACGGAGACCTGTCGCAAATTCTCTCTAGATATTACCAGCACATCAGGTCTCATGAATTAGGACAATCTCTCTGTTTAAACCCATTTCTTTCATTTCGCCTTTATTAAGTCACGCTAGATTCTTTCAATGTCATCATATCATACTTTCTCTTAGGCAACCTTTATACATTCCTCACAGACGAGATATATTATCGATACTTTGAGACGAGTATTGTTTACGAATGTACTGAACGAGGTTAGTAAACGATTCGGTATTGATATAGTCCTTATCATGTAAAATAAGTAACTCATCTAAAGTAATGTGTAACTTGTCTAAAATATTGATGAGTCGAATACACGATATCTCTGATTCTCCGCGTTCAAATCGCGATATTTGAGACTTAGAAAGGTGCTCATCTGCAACAGAACAGAGACTGACTTGCTTTCCTTTGCGAACTTTTCTAAGTGTGGTACCAAGTTTTGATTTCATGATTTTCCATTTTCCTAACAAAAAGATGACTTAGTTTTTGTTTATTGTACAATAAATAAAAACGGAAAGGAAGTTTATGAAGAAGATTTCAAAAATTTGCCCAATTTTCTGGCTGGTATTGGATATCATTATCGGTGGTTAAAATGCTTAGGTGTACACATAAGTCTCTAGATACTCTAAAGACTTATACTTTCGGTCTTTAGGACTTTCCTTAGACACAAGCAATACATCAAAAACGCACTAGAAACTTCATTAACTTTAAGAAACGTGTCTTCATCACTCTGAACATACATAAAAAGAGGACCTATCCGGTCCTCTCTAGATGTTAGCTTTTCATCACCCACTACAGTTGACAAAGAGATATAATGTGTTTGTAGTGAACGATATTATATCAGATTTGGGACGCAAGACCATTATCAATCAAAAGGAAATATAGTATAGTAAATCAAATAAAACAAAATACAGTAAATAATTTTAGGTAGATTGATTATTTTGATCAATAATATCCTGTAAGGTTGGAGCCTTTAAGTCCTTCTCAGAAATTTGTTCAAGGTTATTTGGATTAATTGGTATTGGCCACTCAATTTTAAGGTCAGATGCTAAAGGAGAAAGTGCTTGCCCTGACATACCAGGAATCCATTCGCTATCAAAAAAGTAAAGGTATTCTGTATTGTTTTCTAAAGCTTGGAAACCGTTACAAACGCCGTTAGGAACAAAAACTTGAACTCCAGGATATAAATCCACTGTTACAATTTTACCAAAACTGGTACTGTCATTTCTGATATCAACATAGACACCGAAAGCTGATCCTTTGGCTACAGTTACTAATTTAGACATTGACTCAGCATGTAACCCTCTTACAGCACCTTTTTTCGTTTGAGTTAGATTAATCTGAGACCAAGTTGTAGAGGGTAAAATATCAGAATAAGCACTAAAACGAAACAGTTCGCGTACGGTTCCTCTCTCGTCTGTCACTGTCTTTGGTTGGATAATATAGAGTCCATCAATCTCAGAAGTCGAAGTTGACATATTATTACTTTTTAAAATCATAAAGCCTCCTTATTAACATTTAATTATATCATAATATTCAAATTTACACAAGTTGCATTGTAAGAAGAAATGACCCCTTATCCAAATTAGAGATCATTTTCTTATATTCCATTAGTGATTAGCTTTATGCATTTCTTCTTTGACCGGGCAAGAGCACTCACAATCTCCACAAGATCCTTTTCCTTTAATATAGTAACGAATACCTAAACCAGTCAAAGCGAAAATAATAAAAGCAATGATAAATGTAGACATAACAACTTCTCCTAACTATTAGCTTCTTGAAGATTTTCCAAGGTAATAATCTTATCCTTAATTTGACGCGGTTTACGAACAACGAAGTAAATCATAGTCACTAAAAACAAGACTGCTACAAGTGTCCAAAGCGATATTGGATTACCATAAAGGAGAACTTGACCAAATTGATATAAAATCAAGCTGACACAATAAGCCAAACCTGTTTGAAAACCAATAGCTCCAACCGTCCATCTCAGATTAGCCATTTCACGCTTAATAGCCCCGATAGCTGCAAAACATGGTGCACAAAGTAGGTTAAAAATCAAGAAAGAATAAGCAGCTAGAGCTGAATAATCTGCTTGCAGAGCCGTAGCCAAACCAGCTTCACTACTGTTATGATAGAGAATCCCGAAGGTGGCAACAACTGTCTCCTTGGCTGCTAAACCTGCGAGAGCAGCAACTGTTGCCTGCCAATTCCCAAAGCCAAGAGGCTCAAAAATCCAGGACAAGCCTTTACCCAAAGTTGCTAAGATACTCACTTCCGTATCAACGTTCTGTAACATAAAGTTGTAGTTGGACATGAACCAAATCAGGACAGTCAAACTGAAAATAATTGTTCCCGCACGTTTAACAAAACTCATGGCCTTACCAAAAGCATAACGTAAGACTGATAGGACTTTTGGCCAGTGGTAAGCAGGTAATTCCATGATAAAAGGACTTGTCAAACCACCTAAAAAACTAGTCTTTTTGAGAGCGATACCTGATAAGATGATGGTAGCTATCCCAATAAAATAGGTACTTGGTGCCACAAAAGAATTACCAGGGAAGAAGGCCCCTGCAATTAAAGCAATAATTTCCAACTTGGCCGAACAAGGCATGAAGGTTGCTGTCATAATGGTAATCCGACGATCCCTTTCATTTTCAATAGTCCGGCTAGACATAACTGCTGGAACACCGCATCCTGTTGAAATCAGCATGGGAATAAAGGATTTTCCAGATAGTCCAAAACGACGGAAAATACGATCCATAACAAAGGCTATACGACTCATATAACCAATATCTTCAAGCACACCTAAACAGATAAATAGCACGAAGATTTGAGGAAGGAAACCAAGTACCGTCCCAATCCCAGCTACAATACCATCAACAATCAGAGACTTAAGCCAATCCTGAACTTGGAGATAATCAAGACCAGAAGATACCAAATCAGGAACATACTTACCAAAGAGGACATCATTAGCCCAGTCTGTCCACATGGTTCCAACGGTCTGGATAGATAAGAAGTAGACCAAATACATGACTACTGAAAAAATTGGCAAAGCCAAAATACGATTGGTAACAATCCTATCAATCTTATCCGACAAGGTTAAAGCGAAATCTTCTGTATGACTCTCAGCCATCTGACAAACACGCTCGATAAAAGCATAGCGCTCGTTAATGACAATTGACTCCGCATCTTCTGTGAAAATTTCTTCAGTGATACGAATGATATCTTCGATTTCTTTTCGTTGGAATTGGGACAAGTCTAGCTCAGCCTCAACTAAAGAATCCTGTTCAAAGAGTTTAATGGCATAAAAACGCGCAGACCTTTGTGGCACCGAATTTCCCAAGACTTCTAAAATTTGCGAAATGGCAGCTTCCAACCTATCATCGTATATTGGAAAGGCAAGGTCACCAACCGTAGAAGTCGTTGTATGAGCTGCCTTTTTCACTACCTGATCCACACCAGTTTGTTTGAGGGCACTGGTGGCCACTACTGGCACACCTAGATGGTAAGACAATTTATCTACATTAATCTTTTTTCCCTGACCATCCAAAACGTCAATCATATTGAGGGCAATAGTGACTGGAATACCCGTCTCAATTAACTGCGTTGTAAGATAAAGGTTACGCTCCAAATTTGTCGCATCAACCACATTTAAAATGCTGTCAGCCCTTTGGCTTAACAAATAATCACGCGCCACCTTTTCTTCAGGACTGTAGGGTGACATTGAGTAAATTCCTGGCAAATCTTGGATTTCTAAATCCTTATTCTTTTTGACCAGACCACTCTTTCGCTCAACAGTAACCCCTGGCCAGTTCCCAACACGCTGATTATGTCCTGTTATTAGGTTGAATAAACTGGTTTTACCACTATTAGGATTACCTATTAATGCAATTTCTGTCATTTTTCCTCTTCCTCGTCCAACATGACCACACTAATCATTTGCGCTTCTGACTTGCGTAAGGTTAATTCATATCCTCTCAAACTAATCTCTAGGGGGTCTCCCAAAGGTGCTACTTTACGCAACAAAACACGTGTACGCTTTGTAATTCCCATATCCATAAGACGTCGTTTGGTTTCATTTGCTGAGAAGATATCCGTAACTATGGCAGAATGTCCGACTGGTAGTTCAGAAAGAGGGATTTTTTTCTGGTCCTCCTCTGCAGGAGCCAAATCAATTTTATCCAGAATCGAAGCATCAAAGGCTAAGCGACTACCTTTAACAATAATAATAGCACTGTTCTTGGTCTTAGTTACCACCTCAATAGTTTCACCGGCAGCCAGCCCTAGGTTAGATAAATGCAAAAGACTATCCTTAGGGAGGTTAATGCCAAGAATTCGGTAAGGTGTTTTTAAGGCCGCATCATATATGAACATCTTTCTTTACCTACTTAATTAGTTTTGATATGACATCATTATAGCATATTTATCCATCTTTTCCGTAATATTATCCTAAACAAGAATTATTCTAGAAAAGAAAAAATACAAACAGAAAAAGACTGGAAAGCTTCCAGTCTTCACAGACAATGTTTATATGCTTAATAGATATCTTACAAAACCTTACTCAAGAAATCCTTAGTACGCTCTTCCTTGGTATTGTCGAAAATTTCTCGTGGCGTGCCTTCTTCGACAATAACACCGCCATCCATAAAGATGACACGGTCAGCTACCTCATAGGCAAAGCCCATTTCGTGGGTAACGATTGCCATTGTCATCCCTGATTTAGCGAGGTCTTTCATAACTGCAAGAACTTCACCAACCATTTCTGGGTCAAGGGCTGATGTGGGTTCGTCAAACAAGAGAACGTCTGGATCCATAGCCAAACCACGAGCAATCGCAATACGTTGTTGCTGACCACCTGATAGACTCGTTGGGTAGGTATCTGCCTTATCTTTCAACCCAACCTTTTCTAAAAGCTCCATAGCCTTAGCTTCAGCATCAGCTTTAGAAACACCCTTAGTTTTAATCGGTGACAAAGTGATGTTTTCTTTAACCGTCATATTCGGGAAGAGGTTGAACTGTTGGAAAACCATTCCCATCTTTTCACGCATTTTGAAAATATCGTTGCTCTTGTCTGTAATATCTACACCTTCAAAGGAAATCACCCCTTTTGTAGGCGTTTCAAGTAAGTTCATTGAGCGTAGGAAAGTTGATTTACCAGATCCTGAAGGACCAATGATAACCACTACTTCACCTTTTTTAATATCTAAATCAATCCCTTTGAGAACTTTGTTTTTACCAAAATACTTGTGGAGATTTTTAATCTCAATAATTGTTTCTGCCATTATTTACGTCCCTTCCCAAGTCGTTTTTCCATTTGTTTCAAAAGTGCAGTCATAGCCGTTGTCACAATCAAATAATAGAAGGCTGCGAACAAGAGTGGTGTCAAAGTCAAGTAGGTTGTCGTTGCAACAGTTTGTGCACCATTCCACAACTCCATAACCCCGATAGTTTGCAAGAGTGAACTATCCTTGATAATAGTGACAAACTCGTTACCCAAGGCAGGCAAGATATTTTTAATAGCTTGAGGCAAGACCACATAACGCATGGTATTCCATGGTCGGATACCAAGTGAGTAAGCTGCTTCAATCTGACCTTTAGGAATAGACTCAATACCTGCACGCACACTCTCAGAAATATAAGCACCACTGTTCAAAGAAAGGACGATAATACCTGGAACGATACGTGATAAATCAAGATTCAAAATCCCAAACTGAACAGTTGGAAGATTCATATGGATAAGGTTAAAAGCAATCATAATCTGTACAACCATAGGTGTTCCACGGAAAACCCAAACATAAAGGCTTACTAACCACTCCAATGGTTTGATTCCAGAACGTTTGGCCAAGGATACCAAGACACCAAGGATGGTTCCAAAGAAGACCACGCAGACTGAAATCATAATTGTTACTAAGACACCATAGTTAAAGTAAGACCAAAACTGTGGTAGAAATGAAAAATTCATCAAGATACTCCTTACTAATATTCTTCAATATTATATCAGAAGACTGTATAATAATAAAGTATTTTTCTTATAAATGCGATATTTCGGTATAAAAAAATAATGATTGACATAGCAATCAAAAACTCTACGAAAACTTTTGAAGTGACTCCATTTTTTTTTTGCAATTAAAACAAGCATAAACCGAAACTCTCGCCCTAAAAAAACACCTGAAACTATTGAGTCCCAGGCATTTTGAATTTTTGGACCCCTATCTGAGGATCCAAATTAATTATTAGTAAAGCAAATCGTAGATTTCCATTGCAATCAAGTCGATGCTATCAAATGAGTATGACTCGCGAGCTTCAACGTCACGCAATATGTACACTGGACCATTTTCAGGATCGTTACTAAATGATACTTCAGCAACAACTACTCCTTCACGTTCAAAATTACGTTTCGAATTACCACCATCAGCCGCCATCATTTCCAGACGGTTAATGATTCTCACCAAATGTGATTCCATGTTATCTCTCCTATAAATTGTGTATTTCCTACTTATTTTATCACACTTACGGGAAAAATGGGGGAATTTTAAATATTTTTCAAGGAATTGTACATAATAGCCTTGATTGAATGCATACGATTCTCAGCTTCTTGGAAGATGATTTCACTGTATTTATGAAATACTTCATCTGTAATTTCTAACTCAGCCAGACAATATTTTTCATAAATTTCTTGTCCGATTTGAGTATTAAGATCATGAAATGCTGGGAGACAATGCATAACGATGACATCTGGATTTTCGACCTTAGCAAGTAAGCCTACGTTAATTTGATAAGGCAATAGTAAATCTATCCTTGATTTAAAATCTACCTCTTCGCCCATAGAAACCCAGACATCAGTATAGAGTATATCCACTCCTTTAACCTCTGAGATATCATCTGAAATGGTTAAGTCAGCCCCATTATTATGTTTCTGAGCTAGCTCTACAATATCAGCCTCTGGCTGAAGTATTTCTGGCGAAATAATCTTAACATTAACGCCCAAGATAGCCGATGTCACCAAGAGAGAATTAGCAATATTGTTACGACCATCTCCAATATAAGCAATGGTCAAGTCCTCTAGACTACCAAAGTGCTCCTTCAAGGTCATGAAATCCGCAATCATCTGAGTTGGATGCCAAGTATCTGTCAAACCGTTCCAAACCGGAACACCAGAGTACTTAGCCAAGTCCTCAACATCCTCTTGTTTAAAACCACGGTACTCGATTCCATCAAACATAGAACCAAGGACCTTGGCCGTATCAACAACCGATTCCTTCTTACCCAGCTGAATGTCTCCAGCACCAAGATAGGTTACATTCATTCCTAGATCCTGCCCAGCCACAGTGAAGGCTGAACGGGTTCTTGTCGATGTTTTTTCAAAAATCAATGCAATATTTAAACTATCTAAATATTTATGCGGAATTCTATTTTTCTTTAACTGTTTAAATTTTATAGATAAATCAATCAACTCCTCTAGTTCCTGTTTAGTAAAGTCGATTTCTTTCAAGAAGGATTTAGTTTGTATCATAGGTATCTCTCTTTCATTCTGAATAATATAAAATATTATATTATATTTATGTATTTTTAACAAGTAATTTTGTATTAAAATTCATTTTTAGCAATCGTGTTCCTCAAGTACCAAAAATAGATGCTTTTTACTTGCAATATAACTACTGCATGCTATAATAGAATCATAGATTTGACCTTTTTTGACCAATATATTTTCAAATAAAGGTCTTTCCCAACTCAGATAGAAAGAGGTACTGATATGCTCTGCCAAAACTGTAACCTTAATGAAGCTAGTATCCATTTGTATACCAACGTAAATGGTAATCAGCAACAAGTTGACCTCTGTCAACATTGTTATAAAATCATAAAATCTGATCCAGAGAACCCCCTTAACCAATTCAATCAAGCAGGAGGTTCCAACTTCTTCGACGATTTCTTCAGTGACCTAAACAACTTCCGTTCTTCTAACGGAGACCTTCCTAATACACCTCCAACACAAGAGGGAGGTAACCGTGGAAACGGTGGTCCAGGCCGTCCTGGAGGACCACGTCAACAAGCCCCTCAACAACCTCAAGGCCTTCTCGAAGAATTTGGAATTAATATCACAGATATTGCTCGTCGTGGAGACATTGATCCTGTCATTGGTCGTGACGAAGAAATCATTCGCGTCATCGAAATTCTGAACCGCCGTACCAAGAACAATCCTGTTCTTATCGGTGAACCTGGTGTTGGTAAGACCGCAGTAGTCGAAGGACTTGCCCAAAAAATCGTTGATGGAGATGTGCCACAAAAACTCCAAAGCAAGCAAGTTATCCGTCTTGATGTTGTAAGCCTAGTTCAAGGGACTGGTATCCGCGGCCAGTTCGAAGAACGCATGCAAAAGCTCATGGAGGAAATCCGCCAACGTCAGGATGTTATCCTCTTTATTGATGAAATCCATGAAATTGTAGGAGCTGGTAATACTGGGGACGGCAATATGGATGCTGGAAACATCTTAAAACCTGCACTTGCCCGTGGAGAGCTTCAACTTGTTGGAGCAACAACACTCAACGAATACCGTATCATTGAGAAAGATGCGGCACTCGAACGTCGTATGCAACCTGTTAAGGTAGATGAGCCAACAGTTGAGGAAACAATCACAATTTTGCGTGGTATCCAGCCTAAATATCAAGACTACCACCATGTCAAATACACTGATGAAGCCATTACTGCAGCTGCAGAATTATCCAACCGCTACATTCAGGACCGTTTCTTGCCAGACAAGGCCATCGACCTTCTCGATGAATCTGGCTCTAAGATGAATTTAACCCTCAACTTTATCGATCCTAAGGACCTCGATAAACGTTTGATTGAAGCTGAGAATCTTAAAGCTCAGGCTACTCGCGACGAAGACTTTGAAAAAGCTGCTTATTTCCGTGACCAAATTGCTAAATACAAGGAAATGCAACAGCAAACCATCAAAGACCAAGATATGCCTATCATTACTGAAAAACATATCGAAGCCATTGTCGAGCAAAAAACCAATATTCCTATCGGTGATTTAAAAGAAAAAGAACAATCTCAACTTCTCAACCTCGCCGATGACCTTAAGGCGCATGTTATTGGCCAAGATGCCGCAGTTGATAAGATTGCCAAAGCTATCCGCCGTAATCGTGTTGGACTTGGTGCACCAAACCGCCCAATTGGTAGCTTCCTATTTGTAGGCCCTACAGGAGTCGGTAAAACTGAGCTCTCTAAACAGTTAGCCATCGAGCTCTTTGGTTCATCTGATAGTATGATTCGTTTTGACATGTCAGAATACATGGAAAAACACGCTGTTGCTAAATTGGTCGGTGCTCCTCCAGGCTATGTTGGTTACGACGAAGCTGGGCAATTAACCGAAAAGGTCCGCCGTAACCCTTATTCACTCATTCTCCTTGATGAGGTTGAAAAAGCTCACCCAGATGTGCTTCACATGTTCCTTCAGGTACTTGACGATGGTCGTCTGACTGATGGTCAAGGGAGAACTGTAAGTTTCAAAGATACCATCATCATCATGACTTCAAATGCTGGTACTGGTAAAGTGGAAGCAAGTGTAGGTTTTGGAGCTGCTCGTGAGAATCGTACCAATTCTGTTATCAACCACCTTGGAGATTTCTTCAGTCCTGAATTCATGAACCGTTTTGACGGTATTATCGAGTTCTCTGCCCTAAGCAAGGAAAATCTCCTTACTATCGTGGACCTTATGCTTGATGGCGTCAACCAACGCTTGGCAAACAACGGTATCCACCTCAGTGTGACTGATAAAGTTAAGGAAAAACTGGTTGACCTTGGTTATGATCCTAAGATGGGTGCTCGACCATTGCGTCGTACAATCCAAGACCACATCGAAGATGCCATTACAGACTTCTACCTTAAAAATCCAAATGAAAAAGATCTCAAGGCTGTAATGACTTCAAAGGGACACATCACCATTAAATCTGCTAAAAAAACTGAAAAAACTTCTCAGAAAACTGAAGCATTAAAAGAAGTCAACTAAGGAAAGAAACCAAGTCGAATGACTTGGTTTTTTATACTTTTACATTTTCTCTTTGTAAAATTATCCCTAATTCTGCCTAAATCAATAGGAAAATGAGGAGTTTTTTAGTATAATGTAGGAAAATAAACCTAAGGAGCAACTCATGAATCCAACATTTGGTGACAAGGTTGAGGAAGCTCATTATCAAACACGTTACGGTGTTTATGCTGTAATTCCTAACCAAGACAAGACAAAGATCATTTTAGTGCAGGCTCCTAATGAAGCTTGGTTTCTCCCAGGCGGAGAAATCGAAGCAGGTGAGAATCACTTTAGTGCCTTAAAACGCGAGTTAATTGAAGAAATTGGGTACACAGCCACTTTAGGTCAGTACTATGGACAAGCTGACGAATACTTTTATTCAAGCCATCGTGACACATACTACTACAATCCAGCCTACATTTATGAAGTTGTAGATTTTTCAGAGATTGGAAAGCCCCTTGAAGATTTCAACAACCTGGCATGGTTTCCAATTGATGAAGCAATTGCCAAGCTAAAACGTGGTAGCCATAAATGGGGAATCGAACAATGGAAAGAAAGCAATACACTAATTGCCAAATCCTAGGAGGAAACTATGAAACTCATTAATACAACCTGGACCCATCAAGAACTAGTAAACAATCAACTCAATAATACAGATGCCTTTCTTGTAGAGACATACTCTGCTGGAAATACAGATGTTGTCTTTACACAAGCACCGAAACATTACGAACTTCTAATCTCAAATAAACACCGTGCTGTTAAGGACAACGAATTAGAAGTTATCCGTGAATTCTTCCTCAAACGAAAAATTGACAAAGACATCGTTTTGATGGACAAACTAAGAACAGTACACACAGATAAATTAATTGAGATCTCATTCCCAACAACTGTATAAATTCAAAAAGAAGCCGTCGCCAACCGCCACAGCTTCTTTTTTATAAGACTTTAGAAGCTTGGTCCAAGACTTCCATAACCTGGCGGCTATGCTTCAACTGCTTGACAACACTTTCAAAATCCATTGTCGCAATCATTTTTTCAAAAGCTACAAATTTATCATACATACGATGGTTTGGGTTATTAAGATTAGTCACAATCTCTTCTTGACCATTAAGAGTAAGACCAATTTCAGGAAGGGTGTTGGTTACACCAAAAATGGTAATAGCTCCCTTATCACCTTGAATAGTTGAGCGAATTTCAGCACTACAGTCCTTTGCTCCAATGGCAGCAGCCTTAAAGTTACAATAGTCCAAAACTAAAATTCCTGAAGTATCTACTCCTCGCTCTACATTCGGTAGATATTCCACACGATTAGGATTTCCAAAAAGACCAACAAGAAGGTGAATATTATAGATATTAAGATCTCTAAGCGGCTCCACCACCCATTTCAGGATTGAAGGCAGGAGCAATCTCTCCTTGCTTAAAGGCATCGTAACGTGACGAATATTGGGAATAATTGATGTTGACAATTTTGATATCACCAATTTCAGATAAGGAGTCCTTGATAACTTTAAAATTTTCCAAATATTGATTTATTATTGCTTCTATCAAGAGAAGCTCTTTTTCTTGAGCAAGCTTAATCAGTTCTTCGAACTCTTCCAAATGCAGGGTAAAAGGTTTCTCACAGATGACATGCTTGCCAGCCAGAAGTGCTTGCTTGGCATAATCATAGTGAGTATGATTAGGTGTTCCAACATAAATGGTGTCAACATCTGGATTGGACAAGATGGCTTCATAATCACTTGTCGCCTGAGTTAGACCATATTGTTTGGTTAAAGTTTCAGCCTTATCAAGGATCGTGGTGTCGACATTATAGCCTTCAGCTCAATGTCCTCAATAGTCGTTAACACAGGAAGGACCTCTGTAACAATCATTCCTGTACCTAATAGTGCCAGTTTCATTAAACTACCTCCTTCTTTCTCTAAACGCTTTTATACATGGAGTAATTCCATAAACACAACTATAATGAAAGAGGACTCCCATAGAAGCCCTCCGAGACTTAGTTACGTCCAAGCAGTTTCTTAACTCCTTGAATGGCTTTATATTTTAGCGGTTGTGGATAATAACGGAAAGTTCCCATCTTACGAACGATATAACCATTAAAGTTTTGTTTAAATCGCAAAACCCCATCAGAACCATCAAAGATGCCCATGATACCAAGGAAATTATAGAAACCAATACCACGTTTAATAGCCTGTGTCATCACATACTCCTGCAAGAGTGCAGGTGCATAAAACTTATTAAATTCAGGGTAAGAGCCACTGAAAAGATAGACTGCCTCTTGAGGTGTGTAAACGAAAAGACTTCCGGCTAGAACAATGTCTTCCTGACCATACTTGTCAATAAAGGCAGTTGCTTCGCCCTTGCGAACATCAAAAGTCTCAAACTGACTTGATAGCTCCCTCAATTGGTTTTGTTTTTTCTCAGATTTTGGATTGGTCTCTAAATCAGCTTGCAATTTGACAATTCTAGCTCTCAACTTTGCCTGATTACTCTCTAAATGATCAAAGTAATCTTGAAAATTCAGGGTAGCTACCATAAAATCAGCATTATCACCAAAAGCATCATAAAAATCTTGATAATAATCTAAAGATTTGTCACTATACTCACGACGATCAGAGGTCGCTGAAGTGATTTCTTTAAAAATAGATAACTCATCGCGTTTCAATTTCTTCAGTTTAATACCGAATGTTTTGGCTTTTTTTACAAGAGGTTTCCCTTTTTTACTGAATGATTTGATGAGATCTTTTTCTTCAATCCCAGACAATTCTTTAACATAGTGCCAATCGGGCTCACCACCAGGATACCCTGTCTGCAAACCATCAAAACTATAACCTAGATCAGTCAATTGACTAATCAATTGCTTCTGCTCACTACTTATTGGTTCACCATTACTATCAAAGATTTGATAAGTATCATAAGGTTTGATTACCAGTTCAAGAGCACCATTTGCCTTAGCATAGTCCTTCAAACATTGGTAAAAGTCACTTAGATGAGCCACACTTGAGTGAATTGGTCCACAATTCACCTCCATACGAAGCCCACCGGTCATAGGCATACTATAGACAATCGCTGAAACTTCTATTTGGTTACCTTCTTTCCAGGCAACATAGCTAATGCTAAATCCACGTTTCTCAAGAAGCTTAGCCATTTCTTCAGTTTGCATAAAAGAACGCTCAGAAACCTGTTGAGCATGTGTATTAAATTCTTCTTTAGTTACTTGAATAAAGCTCATTTTTTTCCTTCCTAAAATGGATACAGTAAATTACTAGTGAGATAAACAGCAAGAGAACAAGTATTGCCACTAACGGTAGTCGGATTGGACGACAATTAAGCAACAAATCCCCACTGACAACATAAATAACGGAGAGTGGAGTCATTCCAATTAGTGGCGCTAAAAATCCTTGTCCTTGTGGGTAATTTCATCTGAACATAAGCGTAATTGACCAAAGCTGATGGGATAAAAGGAATAGAGAATGCTAGGAAAATACCAATAAAGCGATGTTTAAAGTACTCATCATAGTTTAGGAGTTTCTCCATACGTTTAGACTTATCAAGTCTTCTTAAAATTTCAAATCTAGTCAAATTATCAAAAGTATTACCTATAATATTCAAGGGAATTGAAAGCAAAGGGGCATAAAGTAGCCCAACAAAAATACAAAAAATAGAACTTGAAACTCCAAAAATAGCTAATGACAGAATCATGAGACTAATAAGAACAAGTGCATTTAAAAAATTTGCCTGCTTAAAAACCAATTTTAAAAAGGTTTGATCATGATTAGCATTCCTCTATTTCTTGATTTTGGGGATAAAGTTATTTAAAAGAAGCCATAAGATTACCAGAATTAAACCTGCTATCCCTATAAAAATACCCTTTTTAGTCATTACATTTTCACAAATTTAATCACTCCTTTTATTATAACAAAAAAATACCTTCATTGATTTAGAAAGGCATCTTTTACTGTGATTACTTGTTAATCAAATTTTCTTGAGACTTGTTTTCCAAGGTACCATTTTTAAAGTTAAGAGTAAGGCTACCTGTTTTCCCTTTCTTAGTTAAAAGGTTAGATGACCAAAGTGCCTGTATCATTGTCGCATCAGAAGAAACAGCGATAGAATAAACATCTGGTACCCCAAGTATTTTGACCGCATTATCATAGCTAGTTCCATTTTTAAGATCTTCATACATTTTCAAAGTGATTTTAGAATCCCGAACGTAAGAAAAAGTTGAAATTGACTTAACAACGGTACTATTGTTAAAAAGTTTTGATGTAACAAAACAACATTATCATACTGCCAATTATAGACATCAAGTGTGGCGTCTCCTGCCTGCTCATGACTAGTTGATGTAGGCTCACCAAACCACCCCTTCAAACTATCAAGATTTGATCCCCCAGAAAACTCCTGAGAAGCATTTGCCATGATAATCTTATCAAAGTTCTGACGAACATTTCCATGCTTAACAGTTAAAATCTTTGATGCTTCATTATCCAAAGAACCTTTCGTCTCAGTCTTAGACGAAGAATTTCCGCGAGCAGCTAAGGAAACAAGTGAGACACCTAAAACGGTCAAAGACAAAAATTTTTTCATAATAAGTTACTATACACAAATAAAAGGCTGACGCCTCAAGTTTTTATGGAGCCGGTGGGAGTCGAACCCACGTCCAAGCATCTGCCAACATATTCGTCTACGACCATAGGTTATGTCTTTCATTTAACAGATAGGCGACACATAACTCAAGCCTTCTATATGCGAGCCTATAAATCTCTTTTCGACCAGCTAGGCAATGATCGAACGTAGCTTATAAATCAATAAAACCTCTAAACAAACATAAGCAATCTGCTAGAAGTCACGCGAGCAGGTGTTTAGGCTGCTACAGCGTAAGAATTAGTATTTTTTGCAGTTATATTTAACTGAGCGTTAACGTCGCCACACGAGTCGCAGAATATGCCTCATAATGCCTGTCGAATCCGTAACGACCCCAATATGAGATATTGATTATTATAGCAAAATTTTTAATAAATAGCAAAAAATTACCAAGATATACACAAAAGTATAGACTATGTACGATTTATTAGCATCTAGCTTTCTACCCAATTTACAGAAATAGATAATTCGGTTATTATTACAAATTACTATTCATTGACTTTCTCCTTAAACTCTAAAGATACTATATATCAGTTACCTTTTCTAACATTCCCTGAATTTAAAGAGCACTCTTGATAGATTTAACAACTAAAAAACGCTGAAAGCACTACGCTCTCAACGTTTCCACTTTGCACCCTAAGGGAATCGAACCCCTATCTCAAGAACCGGAATCTTACGTGATATCCATTACACTAAGGGTGCTAACAGTATACTATTATAGCATACTATATAATATAAAAAAAGACATGTTTCCATGTCTCTTTATTATCTTACAATTCGATATCTCCGAAAAGATCCGCCATTGAGAATCCAGATTGAGTTTCTGGAAGTTCGTAGTCACGTTTTTCTTGACGTTTTGGACGGCGTGGACGAGATTGACGCTTTTCGTTGTTTTCCCCTTCAGCGTTAGCTGGACGTTCTTCAAGAGCTTTGATAGAAAGTGATACACGTTCTGCATCAGCGTTTACTTCAAGAACTTTAACAGTAACGTCTTGACCTACTGAAAGAACATCTTTTGGATTTTCAACACGTTTGTGTGAAATTTGTGAGATGTGAACAAGTCCATCGATTCCTGGTAATACTTCAACGAAACCACCAAAGTCAGTCAAACGCTTAACTTTACCTTCGATTACATCACCAGCAGCAAGTTTTTGTTCAACACCATCCCATGGTCCAGGTGTTGTTGCTTTAAGTGAGAGTGATACACGTCCTGCTTCTTCGTCGATAGCAAGAACTTTAACTTCAATTTCATCACCAACAGATACAACTGATTTAGGTGAAACGTTACGTTCGTGAGACAATTCAGTCACGTGAACAAGTCCGTCTACACCACCAAGGTCAATGAAAGCACCGAAGCTTGTCAAACGAGCAACTTTACCAGTTACTACTGAACCAACTTCAAGTTTAGAGAAGACTTCTTTACGAGCTTCTATAGCTTCTGCTTCAACAACTTCACGACGTGAAAGGATGAAACGGTTTTCAGCTGGATCAACTTCTTTAATTTTAGCGTCAAATTCTTGACCTACGAATTGTTCAGTGTTACGAACAAAACGAGTATCAATCATTGAGGCTGGAATAAATCCACGGAGTCCTTCAAATTCAACTGAAAGTCCACCTTTAACAGCACGTGTTCCTTTAACAGTAACAACTTCTTCTTCACGACCAACAAGTTTATCCCAAGCTTTGCGAGCCTCCAAGCGTTTTTTAGATACAAGGTAAGTTACAGTATCAGTATCTTTACCAACAACTTGACGAAGAACAAGCACTTCAAGTGTTTCACCATCTTTAACAAGGTCGGCAACGTTTGCGTCACGGTCATTTGTCAATTCACGACGTGTCAAAACACCTTCGATACCTGTTCCTTCGATAACAACATTTGCTTGATCATTATCTACTGAGATAACTTCAGCTGTTACAACGTCACCTGTGCTAACTTCGCTAACACTATTTAGCAATTCTTCAAATTCGTTCATTCTAAAAAAATCCTCCAACAAGAGCCAGCCAATTCTGACCCTTGATAACAATATATTTTTCAAGGTACCCGCAAAGACAATTATTAACATAGACGGTGCCAATGCACCCGATACCATTGACTGGGGTAGCTGGATTCGAACCAACGCATGAGGGAGTCAAAGTCCCTTGCCTTACCGCTTGGCTATACCCCAATAACAAAATGCTATAAAAAAACATCTAAGCACTTGATATCGAATATTCCGATTCAGTTTCTTAGACATGGAGAGAGAGGGATTCGAACCCCCGAACCCGAAGGAGCGGATTTACAGTCCGCCGCGTTTAGCCTCTTCGCTATCTCTCCTTAAGAACAAGAAACAGTATAACACAGTTTCTTGATCAAAGCAAGCCTTTACTTTGGATTTTAATGATTAAGATTGTAGGCTTCGATGATGGCAGCTATTGCATCATCCATTTTCTTGTGGAAACCTGATACATTTTCTTTATCAACAACGGCAAACTTTCCATCGATTTCTACAATTTGTCCGATGACTTTCTTTCCAACAAGAAGCTCAAAACCTTCAATGGTTGCTTTGTTTACAATGACTTTGGCATCTTTGATTTGGATTTCAATTTTTTTGTCTTTTTTACTCATAGATCTATACCCGATACCTAAATCGAGCCATCCTTTCTTAGTGTATGTCCTTAATTTTACCGAAAAAGAGAAAAGCTTGCAAGGGCAAGCTTTAAAATAATCATTTATTTACTTGGAATTAGTCAACTTTGACAATCCATCCTTCTGGGGCCTCAACGTCACCAAATTGGATACCTGTTAGCTCATCATAAAGTTTACGTGTTACAGGTCCGACTTCTGTTTCTGAATAGAAGACATGGAAGTCATCACCGTGTTGTACACCACCAATTGGTGTGATAACAGCAGCTGTACCACAGGCACCGGCTTCGACAAATTTATCCAACTCGGCAATCTTAACATCACCTTGAATAGCTTTCATACCAAAACGATTTTCAGCCAGGTAAAGCAATGAGAATTTCGTAATTGATGGCAAGATAGATGGGCTAAGCGGAGTAATGAACTCATTATCTGCTGTAATCCCAAAGAAGTTTGCAGAACCGACTTCTTCAATCTTAGTGTGGGTTGCTGGGTCAAGGTAGATAACATCAGAGAAATTAGAATCATGGGCAATTTTCCCTGGCAACATACTTGCCGCGTAGTTACCACCAACCTTAGCAGCACCTGTACCATGTGGTGCTGCACGGTCATATTCGTCCTGGATAAGGAAATTCGTTGGAGCCAATCCGCCTTTGAAGTAGTTCCCTACTGGCATAGCGAAAATTGTAAAGATATACTCATCTGCCGGGTGAACACCAATAATGTCTCCAACCCCAATCAAGAGTGGACGAAGATAAAGTGTTGCGCCAGTACCATATGGTGGGACGTATTCTTCATTAGCACGGACTACTTTTTTACAAGCATCTACAAATTTTTCCACTGGAACTTGTGGCATCAAAAGACGATCAGCAGTACGTTGTAGACGTTTGGCATTTTCATCTGGACGGAACAATTGAATAGAGCCATCTTTAGTGCGGTAAGCTTTGAGACCTTCAAAAGCTTCTTGACCATAGTGAAGGGCTGGAGATGATTCTGAAATGTGCAAGGTTGCATCCTCAGTCAATTGCCCCTCATCCCATTTACCATCTTTGTAATATGAAATATAACGGAATGGAAGTTTACGGTAATTAAATCCTAAATTTTCCCAGTCTAAATCAACTGTCATGTGTATGTCCTCTTTTCTGTTACTATGTGCTCTCTAGTATAGTCCTTTTCATTGAAAATTTCAATGTTATTTTGCAAAATTCTGACAATTATTTTATAAGAGTTATTTTGTCAGCCAAAGAAAAAACTCTGTCCTCTAGTAAGAGAACAAAGCTTTCTTAACTCTATTTTTTAAGAATTTTGGCTGAGAAGACTTCCTTATCTGCTAGTCCTTCAATGAAACTTCCGTTGCTAGTACGCTCTGACAGATTAAGAAGTGATAAATCAACCTCTGCAGTTTCACCTGTCGTAGCTATTACAAACAAGATCTGAGGAGTCTCTTCTACTGGTGTTGCTAGAAGATCTATCTCAGCTCCAGCATTTTCTGTAAAGACTGGGCCAGCTGTGAAGACACGGTGAGGCTTGGTCTTAAGCTCACGAAGAACCTGGAGACCTCGACCAGCTCGCTTAGCCCGTGGAATATCGGACGTCGCCACACGTTTGAGACTAGCTCGTTGTGTAAGTAAGTAGAAACTTTGCGTATTTGCCACAAAAACGGCTTGAACCTTGTCGTCATCCTTAAGATTGATTGCCTTAACACCTACTGCCTTAGCACCAACCACTGGAACTTCATCCGCATTGAAACGAAGGGCATATCCTTTTTGAGTGATAATCATGATATCATCCAATTGAATTGGAGTTACTGTGACAATCACATCACTTTCATCCTTGAGTTTACCATATTTAACTGACTTAGACTTATAGGTACGCCATGGCGTAAATTCCTTACGTTCGAAACGTTTAATTTGACCAAGCTTAGTGGTTGCCAGGTAAGTACCAGTTTCAAAATCATCCAGGATTTCTGCATAAAGCACTTCTTCATCTTTCGAAAAATTAGTTATAGTTTGTGATAAATGCTCTCCTAGATCCTTCCAACGAATATCTGGTAACTCATGTATTGGACGATAAATCACATTGGCCTGATTGGTAAAAATCAAGAGATGCTGTGTCGTCTTAGCCTGCTGAACCAGAATCAAATCATCATCATCACGTTTTCCAACTTCTTCAATCTTCGAAGCATTGAAAGATCGTGGGCTAGTACGTTTGACATAACCACCACGAGTGATGCTGACATAGGTTTCTTCTTCAACAATTAGACTTGCGGTATCAATTTCAATAGTCTTGGTTTCTGCTTGCAACTCTGAACGACGGTCATTTCCAAATTTCTTCTTAATATCACGAAGTTCACGTTTCATGACATTAAACAGGGTACGCTCATCACCAATGATGGCAGCCAAGGTCGCAATCTGTTCACGTAAATTGGCTTCCTCATTTTGGAGAGCGACGATATCCGTATTTGTTAAACGATAAAGTTGCAAGGTCACGATAGCTTCGGCTTGTTCTTCTGAAAAATCATAGCTGACTTTAAGATTTTCCTTGGCATCTGACTTATTTTCAGAAGCTCTAATAAGGGAAATAACCTCATCCAAAATTGAGATAACACGAATCAACCCTTCAACAATATGAAGGCGTTTTTCAGCCTTTTCCTTATCAAATTTTGAACGAGCAACGATAATATCGCGACGGTGAGCAATGTAGCTAGACAAAATCTTTTGTAAGCCCACTTGACGTGGGGTGAAATGATCAATAGCCACCATATTGAAATTGTAGTTGACCTGCAGATCCGTATATTTCAAAAGGTAGTTAAGAATGGTTTGGCTGTCAGCATCCTTCTTAAGTTCGATAGCAATACGCAAGCCTGAACGGTCAGACTCATCACGAACTTCTGCAATGCCTGGAACCTTGTTATTGACTCGAATATCATCAATTTTTTTAACAAGAACTGCCTTATTAACATCGTAAGGAATTTCAGTAACAATAATCTGTTTCTTGCCACCTTTGAGTTGTTCAATTTCAGTACGCGAACGCACGACTACTCGGCCCTTACCAGTTTCGTAAGCCTTACGAATCTCATCTTTCCCCTGAATAATAGCACCTGTCGGGAAATCTGGTCCAGGCAAGAATTCCATCAACTTATCCAGTTTAGCAGATGGATGGTCAATCATATAAACAACGGCATCGATGACTTCTGCCAGATTATGTGGCGGAATGTCTGTAGCATAACCAGCAGAAATCCCTGTCGCACCATTGACCAAAAGGTTTGGAAAGGCTGCAGGTAAAACGGTTGGTTCCTTCTCTGTATCATCAAAGTTCCAAGCCCAAGGAACAGTGTTTTTATCGATATCTTGAAGAAGGTACCCAGCAATCTCTGACAAGCGTGCCTCGGTATAACGCATAGCCGCTGGTGGATCACCGTCCATAGAACCATTGTTACCGTGCATCTCAACTAGGATTTCACGATTCTTCCAGTCCTGGGACATACGCACCATGGCATCGTAAATAGAGCTATCACCATGTGGGTGGAAATTACCCATGATGTTACCAACAGACTTAGCCGATTTACGATAGCCTTTGTCATAGGTATTGCCATCCTTATTCATGGAATAAAGAATACGACGTTGAACGGGTTTCAGACCGTCACGAATGTCAGGTAGCGCACGCTCCTGAATGATGTATTTGGAGTAGCGTCCAAAACGCTCTCCCATGATGTCCTCAAGGGACATGTTTTGAATGTTAGACATAAGATACAAAGGGACGATTCGGCTTGCCGAAAATCTCTGTAGAAAAATAGGAAACCGATACAAGGTTCGATGAAGCCAAGGCGATTTATCTACTTTTCCTAAGAAATTAGTCCCGTGTTCAGTTACATTCAGTAACCAAACGACCCTTTCTGTAAAGTTTAAAATACGTTGTTAAATGGTGGGGAAGGAATTTTCACACAGTATTTAGGGCGTGTTCAACTCCTTTCAAAGAATGTTGAGTGGTTTTCTATAGAAAAAGGAATTTAGTTACTGCAAGTAACCGAACAATCCTTTCTGTAGTTTAAAGTGTTTAAAATAGATTATTGAATCAGTGATTAGAGAGTTCCTCCTCAGCATAAGCCGTCATCTCTCATTCTCTTTATGATTGTAGGCAAACCCCATTTTTTTAGCCAATCATACTTCCCTGTAAAATCATCATGAGAAGCCTTACCTCTAAAAAACTTTCAGGGTCTCCAAATTTAGATTCAATTACCTTAAGTATGCATAGACGAAATACTATCGGTGTATACAATCCTAAAAGTCTAATTTGTCGACGATTCATGATGATTACAAGAAAAATTGAGGACAAAAAACTAATAAAAGAAAACCTAAGTATAGATCCATTATTCACACTCCTTAAAACGCTGTCGTTTCTTCCAAGGTAAATTTAACATTATCCTCAATCCATTGACGGCGAGGAGCTGCCTTATCTCCCATTAGCACTGAGACGCGGCGTTCGGCACGCGCTAAATCGTCAATAGTCACTCGGATAAGCGTTCTGGTCTCTGGATTCATGGTTGTTTCCCAAAGCTGGTCAGCATTCATTTCACCAAGTCCTTTGTAACGTTGGAGAAGCGCACCTCTACCAAACTTTTGACGAAGTTCTTCAAGTTCCCCATCGGTCCAAGCATATTCGACAACTTCCTTCTTGCCTTTACCTTTAGACATCTTATAAAGAGGGGGCAAAGCAATATAAACGTGCCCTGTTTCAACCAATGGACGCATATAACGATAGAAGAAAGTAAGCAACAAGGTCTGGATGTGAGCCCCATCGGTATCAGCATCGGTCATGATGATAATCTTGTCATAGTTGATATCGTCAAGGTTAAAATCAGCTCCAACACCTGCACCAATAGTGTAAATCATGGTATTGATTTCTTCATTTTTGAGAATATCTGCCATTTTGGCTTTCTCTGTATTTAGGACCTTACCTCGTAAGGGCAGAATTGCCTGGAATTTACGATCACGGCCTTGTTTGGCTGATCCACCAGCAGAGTCCCCTTCGACCAGATAGAGCTCATTTTTCTTGGCATTTTTAGACTGGGCTGGCGTCAGTTTCCCTGACAAGAGTCCCTTATCTTTTTTATTTTTCTTTCCATTTCGGCTAGCATCACGAGCTTTTCTGGCAGCTTCACGGGCATCACGGGCCTTGATAGCCTTACGCACCAAGTTAGAAGCCAGATCTCCATTTTCCATAAGGAAATAAGTCAGATACTCTGAAACAATACCATCAACAATAGGGCGAGCAAGTGGTGACCCCAACTTATCCTTGGTTTGCCCCTCAAACTGAAGGTGCTCTTCAGGAACTAAGAGCGAGATAACCGCTGACAAGCCCTCACGGTAATCCGACCCTTCAAGGTTCTTATCCTTTTCTTTGAGTAAGCCAGTCTTACGTGCATAATCGTTAAAGGCCTTGGTAATAGCAGATTTGAACCCCGTCTCGTGAGTACCTCCGTCCTTAGTTCGGACATTATTAACAAAGGAAAGGATATTATCAGAGTAACCATCATTGTACTGAAGGGCTAATTCCAAGTGAAAATCTTGCTGATCTCCATCAATATAGATGACTGGCGTCAGCGTTTCCTTGTCTTCATTCAAGTAAGACACAAAGTCTTGGACTCCATTTTCATAATGGAATTCTTCGCGTACTTCTTCTTCACCACGCAAGTCTGTCAATGTCATGGTAACATTCTTAAGAAGGAAGGCTGATTCTTTGAGACGCTCTGAGATAGTATTAAATTTGAAGTCTGTCGTTGAAAAGATGCTAGCATCAGGCATGAAGGTTACTTTTGTCCCTGTCTTAGACTTAGGTGCCTTGCCAATCTTTTCGAGCCCTGTAACAGGGTGACCACCATTTTCAAAACGCTGGCGATAAACACTACCATCACGGGTAATCTCTACCTCAAGCCAGCTAGAAAGTGCATTTACAACTGATGATCCTACACCGTGAAGACCACCAGAAGTCTTATAACCACCTTGTCCAAATTTACCACCTGCGTGGAGGACTGTGAAAATAACTTCTACCGTTGGTTTACCCATGGCATGCATACCTGTCGGCATCCCACGTCCAGAGTCAGAAACGGAAACAGAACCATCCTTATTTAAGGTGACAGCAATGACATCACCAAAGCCTGAGAGAGCTTCATCGACCGCATTGTCGACAATCTCCCAAACCAAGTGATGAAGACCTGTCCCATCTGTTGAGCCAATGTACATCCCTGGGCGTTTGCGAACAGCATCTAACCCTTCCAGTACCTGAATGGCATCATCATTATAATTATTTACATTTATTTCTTTTTTAGCCAAGAGTGACCTCCAAAATTTTCATCCTTATTATTTTATAAGTTTTCAAAAGAATTTGCAAAGGAAATTGAGAAAGCTCATAGGGTATCTTTATGCTGACTAGCTTTGTCAATTACTAGGATGTATGCTATAATTATCTCATGAAAATCTTATTGTTAATCCTTATCGCCTACTTGCTAGGTTCCATTCAGACTGGTCTCTGGATTGGAAAAGTTTTCTTTCACACTAATCTTCGAGAGCATGGATCTGGAAATACTGGAACAACCAATACCTTCCGTGTTCTTGGTAAGACTGCTGGCACAATCACTTTCTTAGTGGACATGCTTAAAGGAACTTTGGCAGTGCTCTTACCTATTTGGCTGGGTGTCACGGAAGTGTCACCCCTAATCATTGGTTTCTTTGCAATTATCGGGCATGTTTTTCCATTCTTTACGGGATTTAAGGGTGGAAAAGCCGTTGCGACAAGTGCTGGGGTGCTTCTTGGTTTTGTTCCCCTCTACTTTGTCTTCCTACTCCTGGTCTTTGCTTTAACGCTCTATTTAACCAGCATGATTTCATTTTCAAGTATCACTGCTGCAGTTGTTGGACTGATCACCTTGGCTACTTTTCCAGCCATCCACTTCTTGCTAGATGGCTATGACCCAATCTTTAGTGCTGTTCTTATCATCATAGCTTTAGTGATTATTTTCCGTCACACTGAAAATATAGCTCGTATCCGTAACCATCGAGAAAACCTGGTACCCTTTGGACTTAATTTAACTAAACAAAATCCAAATAAATAATTAATTACTATTGACCACTAGCCAAGCTAGTGGTTTTCTTGTTCTGCTAACCAACTGACGGCCTCAAAACAAATAATAAAGATCCAAAGTCTCTACCTCGGATCTTTTTAGGCTTAAGCTTTAAAGCTGACACCATTTTCTTTTAATTTTTTAACTGTCGCAGGTCCTACCCCCTTGAGCGCTAGGACTTCTTCTTCAGTCACAGTAGCAAAAGCCGCTACTGACGTCAAACCTTCATTGTAGAGGGTCTCTACAAGGTTCGAACGAAGACCGTCAACTTCTGGAAGTTCTGCAAAGGATTCAAGACTAAGATCTGTAGTTACCACTTCTTCCTTAGCAACTGTCTTAGATTCAGCAAAAGGTTGTGGTGCTACTGGTGGCACCGGTGGAACAGGGGCTTTAAGATTATTGAAAAGTCCTTGTTTTTTCAAACGGTGTTTAAAAGCTTTCTTTTTATTTTTTACTTTAGCCATGTCTAGTTTTCTCCTATTTTGACAAACGACTTTTTCTTATAAAGCACGGTTGTCATTTTTTTCATTCTCTATTAATAGTGACGTTCTCCGAACAGGCCATCTGGCATATCATGGAAACCTTTACCCGCACGATAATTGGTAAACTTACCAATTAGGAAATTGTAGGCATCTAATTTAGCCTCATAACGGAAACTTGCATCACGTGCACGCTCATCGCCATCTTCTTCCCAGATTTTCTTGCTAGCAGCCAAAGCCGTTTCGTTTACTTTAACTTGGGTAACAACCCATTCCTCAAAGTCTTTTAGAAATTCTTGTTCGTAGGTCATGTTTTCCTCTTCATTTTAAAAACCAGCTTAATGCTGGCTTCATTTTCTACTAATAGTGTGTAGAGCTAATAGCCTTACAATTTCTTATTATAACAAATAATTAGAAATTTGACTAGGTTCTAAATTCTTGATATAAGGCTTTAATGTCATTTGGACGTGTTCGACAGCAACCACCCAAAATTTTCACGCCAAAATGAGCATGCCAATACTTGCTATGTTCAACTAGGGTTAAAGCGTCTTTATCTTTGGGTTTCCAAGTCTGACTGTCGCCATCATAAACTTCACCTGAATTGGGATAAGTAATGAGCGCCTTGCCAGCATTCTTAAGAAAAGCTAGAGCCTGGTTATACAGAAGAGGTGAACTACAGTTGATGCCTACAGCCAAGATTTGATTTGACTGAGAAACAAGCTTGGCCATTTCAGCTAGAGAAGTCCCATCACTGATAGCATCTGGAATCTGGACTGTAAAACTCATATAAGCTTCTGCTTCTGGAAACTCTTCAGCTAGAAGTTCAATCAAGGCTTGTGTTTCCAAACGATTTGGAATGGTTTCCAAAGCCAACAAATCCACACCTTGATCTAGGAGAATTTGAATCCTAGGGCGATGAAAATCCTTAAGCTCCTTGATAGTAATTTGACCATAATCACCACTATACTCAGAACCATTAGCCAAATAAGCCGCGTACGGACCAACATCTCCAGAAATCAAAGGATATGGTCGTTTTGCTTTCTCAGTCTCATCTAATGCTCCCCATACCTTATCACGTGCAGCCTTTGCTAACCGGACCGTCAGGGCAATAATCTGCTCCGCTGCTTTCTCGGTAAGTCCTGCCTCTACCAATCCAGGTAAGGTCGCCTGATAAGATGACGTGGTAATCAAGTCAGCCCCAGCAGCTACATAAGTTTCGTGAAGTTCTTGAATAACTTCTGACTTCTCAAGAAGGTACTTAGCTGACCAGAGCTTACCTGAAATATCATACCCCAGGGCTTCCATCTCTGTTCCTAGAGCCCCATGAAGAATGAGGAGAGAATTATTTTCCAAATAATCTTTAAATGTTGCCATAAAACTCCTCCTTACCATTTGTTAAAGCAAAGGTAGTGATAAAGGTAACAGAAAATCATGAAAGGAATACCGAAATAGAGTCCCGCACGTTGTGAACTATCCCAAGCAATCCCAAGCACAGAAATAGCCAACAGAACAATTGTGATATAAGGGAGGATTGGATTAAACGGTGTCTTATAGTCCAGTTCGTCTTCGGAATGTTCTAGCTTCCACTGTTTTCGGAAATTAATCTGTGCCATAGGAATAGAAAGCCAAACAACAACAACTGCAAAACCAGCAATTGATACTAGAGCTAGATAAACCGTATCCGCTGCATAGATACTTGAGAAGAGCGATAAAACTGCCCCAGCCATGGAAATCAAAAGGGCTGTGATTGGAACGCCATGCTTATTGATTTTCACTAGTTTTTTATTGAGCATTCCCTCATTGGCCAAAGACCAAAGCATACGGCTTGAAGCATAGAGCCCCGAATTCCCAGCCGAAAGAATAGCTGTCAGGATAACAAAATTCATAATGTCTGCCGCAAATGGAATCCCCATCTTGTCAAAGACATCAACGAAAGGGGCTGAGGATACCCCTGCTTCTTTCATTGGAAGAAGCGAAGCCAATACCACAATAGTCAAGACGAAGAAGATAACCAAACGTCCAATGGTTGTTTTAATAGCACGTGGAACAGCCTCTTTGGGATTATCTGTTTCACCAGCTGCAATACCGATTAATTCTGTTCCCGAAAAGGCATAATTAACCGCCAACATAACTGACACAATGGCAAGACCTCCATTGGGAAAGAGACCATTGGCCGTCAAATGCTTAAACATAATAGCTTCATGGTGACCTTCAAAACTCACCAAACCAAACATAGCTCCTAGACCTAGTATGATGAAAACCAAGATGGCGATGACTTTGATTGACGAGAAGATGGATTCTGCTTCCGCAAAAGATCTCACACTCAAAGCATTAATCCCCAAAATTACTAAGGCAAAGAAGGCTGCAAAAATCCAAGCCGGAACTGACGGAAACCAGCGTTGCATCAGCATGGCCGCACCTAGGAATTCTGTCCCCAAGGCAACCGTCCAACAAATCCAATAAAGCCAGGCTACAGTAAAACCTGTTCCAGGACTGATAAACTTAGTGGCATAGGTGTGAAAGGATCCCGTTACTGGCATAGCTACCGCTAACTCCCCCAACGAAAGCATAACCAAGTAAACGACAACAGCTCCCACAAGATAAGAGAGGATAGCACCAAGGGGACCTGCTTGTGCAATCGTATAGCCCGAGCTCAAGAAAAGACCAGTGCCGATAACACCACCCAGCGAGAGCATAAAGAGGTGGCGTGAGGTCATCTTCCGTTGAAACTGACCTTCATTTTCATAATTATGGTTTTCCATAGATTCCTCCAATAGATGTAATAAAACAAGCTTATCACAATAAAAGATCTTTGGATAATAGGTTGAAACTATCAAAGAGATAGAAAAAAACTATCACAAGAAAAAAACTCGGATTTCACCGAGCTTTTCTTACAATTCTGCCAAAATAGTATCCCATGCCTCGTCATAGCCATCACGTGTGACAGATGAAAAAACGATGAAATGGTCATTTTTGTCGAAATTGAGTTTTTTCTTAATGATCGATTCGTGCTTGTTCCATTTTCCACGAGGAATCTTATCAGCCTTAGTCGCTACAACAATAACTGGAATTTCATAATACTTTAGAAATTCATACATTTGAATATCGTCCTGAGTTGGCTCATGTCGGAGGTCAACCAAGCTAACAACGACACGAAGATTATCTCGAGTCACAAGGTACTCCTCAATCATTTTCCCCCATTTAGCACGTGCTTTTTTGGAAACACGGGCATAACCATAACCTGGAACATCCACAAAGCGTAACTTGTCGTCAATATTATAGAAATTGAGCAATTGTGTTTTTCCTGGTTTACCAGAAGTACGTGCTAGATTTTTACGACCAAGAAGTGTATTGATAAAGCTTGACTTACCAACATTCGATCGTCCTGCTAGGGCAACTTCAGGTAGGTCATCTTGTGGGTAGTGACTCTTATTTGCCGCACTGAGTAAAATCTCAGCATTGTGCGTATTTAGGACTTGTTCTTCAGTCATAGGTCCTCCTTATGCTGTTTCCAATACTGGAGCAGCTTTCCCATCAACAGCTTCTTTGGTGATACGAACCTTAGTGACATCTTCCAGACTAGGGATTTCAAACATAACATCCATCATGACTTCTTCAATGATAGAGCGAAGCCCACGCGCACCAGTCTTACGTTCAATTGCCTTACTTGCAATAGCCTCAAGGGCATCCTGGTCAAACTCAAGTTCAACCCCATCATAAGACAAGAGGGTTTGATACTGCTTCACCAAGGCATTCCTAGGCTCTGTCAAAATACGCACCAAGTCGTCAACCGTTAACTGTTCAAGGGTCGCAAGAACTGGCAAACGTCCGATAAATTCAGGGATAAGTCCAAATTTTTGGATATCTTCAGCCACAATTTCTTTCATGTATGATGATTCGTCATCAATTGCTTTATTATTTTGACCAAACCCAATGATTTTCTCACCAAGACGTTGCTTAACGATATCTTCGATACCATCAAAAGCACCACCCACGATAAAGAGAATATTCTTAGTATCAATTTGAATCATCTCTTGATTAGGGTGTTTACGACCACCTTGAGGTGGAACGCTAGCCACTGTTCCCTCAATAATCTTCAAGAGAGCTTGTTGAACCCCTTCACCTGAAACATCACGAGTGATTGAAACATTCTCACCTTTTTTGGCAATCTTATCAATCTCGTCCACGTAGATAATCCCACGTTCCGCACGTTCAATATTAAAGTCTGCCGCTTGGATTAGTTTGAGGAGGATATTTTCCACATCCTCACCCACATAACCTGCCTCTGTCAATGATGTCGCATCCGCAATCGCGAAAGGAACATTCAAACTACGAGCCAAAGTCTGAGCTAAGTAAGTTTTCCCTGACCCTGTTGGTCCAATCATGAGGATATTTGATTTTTGCAAGTCCACATCATTATCTTCACGACTTTCTGTGAAGTTGATACGTTTATAGTGGTTGTAAACAGCTACTGCCAAGGCACGTTTGACACGATCTTGCCCCACGACATAGTTGTTCAAAATATCTAAAAGTTCTTTTGGCTTTGGCGTTTCAGCCAAGTCAGCTAAAACTTCTTCAGCCGTTTCCTCACGAATGATTTCTTGTGACAAGGCCACACATTCGTTACAGATAAAGACGCCATTACCGGCGATAATTTTCTTCACTTCTTCTTGGTTTTTGCCACAAAATGAACAATAAACCATCTCTTCATTACGATTTCCAGCCATTTATTCCTCACTCTTTTCTAAAATAGGGTGCCATAGAAGGCATGAATAGTATTGACAAGGTTAGTAAAAGCATTTAAAAAGAGAAAAACTGCTAACCCATAACGTTTCTTACGAAAGGCAGGAATTGCGGAAAGCACACAAAGCACTCCCAATAATGCAGTAAATAATCCAAAAACACTACGTTGCATGAACCTAGTCCCTTTCTTTTTCATAGCGACTTATACTAAAGTCATAGGCATTTTTTTCATTCTTGGGCACGCGGTCACGCGATACCTCTTTAAATGCCGTCGTATCTAGTTGTGGAAAATATGTGTCTCCCTCTAAATCAGCCTCAATAGTTGTTTTGATGAGCACATCATAATGTCCATCAAAAGCCTTGTAGACACCAGCACCACCAGCAATATAGAGATCCTTATCTTGCTGTTCAAACCAAGCTAGAGCTTCCTCAACACTTGTAACGGTCGTTACTTCCTCACAGTCGAAGTCCTTGTCTCGTGTTAGAATTAAGGTTTCACGTCCTGGGAGGCAACGACGGTTCATGCCATCAAAGGTCACACGTCCCATAAGAATTGCTGAACCCATGGTCGTTTTCTTGAAATGTGCCAGTTCAGCAGGCAAGTGCCACGGCATGGTGTGATTCTTCCCAATAACATGGTTACGAGCTTCCGCCCAAATAGCAATGATTTGTTTAGACACGGTATTTCCTTTTCTTTATAGGTTTACAATCCATTCTAACAAAAAAAGACAAAAAGAGCTTGGAAAAACTTTGCCAGCTCTTTATGGACTTAAATCATAAGCATGTATTAAATTGCTAAGTCAAATTTGAGTTGAGGTTTAACAGGATCATAGTCCACCAATTCAAAATCTTCTGGTTTGATATCAAAGAAATTAGTTTCATCAGGAACATTGAGGACCAAGCGTGGTTGACAATCAGACGGCTGACGCTTGAGGAGTTCCTCAGCTTGTTCAAATTGATTGTCATAGATATGGAGGTTGTTGATGAAATAAAAGAATTTACCAACTTTCCAACCAAAATGCTTGGCAATCATCATCTGAAGTGCCACATACTGCATAGCATTAATGTGATGGGCCACCAACATATCGTTTGAGCGCTGCGTCAAAGTGGCATCCAAATAAACGTCCTCACCCACACGACGAACATCAAACATGGTCTGGAAGGCGCAAGGCTGAAGTCCAGCTGTCTCCTCGAAGGCCTCGTAATCCCAAAGGGAAATGACATTACGGCGATTCCAAGGATTGGCTTCTAACTGTGCTAACAAACGATTAATAATATCGTGCTTCTTAACGACCGCCCCATAACGCTGACCGATTGAACGCTTGTCCCCATTATTAGCAGGGACGCCTTCAACTTCCCAGTCATTCCAATAATGAACATTATACTTATCTTCAAGCACATCTAGGCTATTTGTCTGGTCTTGATAGATCCAGAACACTTCTTTGATGGCAGATTTGATAGCAATGGGACGCAGAGTCGTAATTGGAAACTCTCCCTTGCTCAAATCATATTCTGCAAAAGACCCTGTGATGTATTTGGAATTGGCTGTTGTGCCATCCTTGTATTTAGGACGTGCTTGCTCTGACCAAACTCCCTCTTCCATGATTTTAGTGATATTTTCTTTAAAAATAGTGTCTGCTTTCGTCATGATTTTCCTCTTTATTCCATTGAAAATAAAGTCTCACTTAATACTCGTAACATATAGATGGAAATAACTTTGCTTATCTAATTATAGCTGTAAATAATGTTGCTTTTCATTTTTATTTTACCTTATTCTGGTGCAAATGAGAACTAAAAGCTATGGGATTACCAAAACTACGTCTTTTGAAATCCTCTAGTTCATATCAAAAAATAAAGTGTTACTAACTATCAGAGTTTTTTTCAAGGCGAAAGCTCTTTTTTATGGTAAAATCACTATAGATTAGTATCCTCTGGATACTTTACAATGAAGAATAAAAGGAAACATCATATGTCTATTGGAATTGACAAGATTGGGTTTGCGACCAGTCAATATGTTCTAAACATGGCGGATCTTGCTCTTGCTCGAGGGGTGGATCCTGAAAAATTCAGCAAGGGGCTGATGCTTGATGCAACCAGCATTACACCAATTACAGAAGATATCGTGACACTTGCATCTGACGCAGCCGCTGACATTTTAACTGACGACGACAAGAAGGCCATTGATATGGTCATTGTAGCTACTGAGTCTTCCATTGACCAATCAAAGGCTGCTGCAGTTTATGTCCATAGTCTTCTCAACATTCAACCATTTGCCCGTTCTTTTGAAATGAAGGAAGCTTGCTATGCAGCAACTGCTGGTCTTAACTACGCTAAATTGCACGTAGCAGCTCACCCGAATAGCAAGGTTCTGGTTATCGCTAGTGATATCGCCCGCTATGGTGTAGGATCCTCAGGTGAATCTACTCAGGGAGCTGGTGCCGTAGCCATGCTAGTCAGTCAGAATCCACGTATTTTAGAGCTTGCGGATGACAATGTGGCACAAACCCGTGATGTCATGGACTTCTGGCGTCCAAACTATAGTTCAACGCCATTTGTTCAAGGCATCTATTCAAACAAGCAGTACCTTGATAGTTTGAAGACAACTTGGGTAGCTTATCAAGAACGTCATCAAGTCGATTTTGCTGATTTTGCAGCTTTTTGCCTTCACCTTCCTTATCCTAAATTGGCTCTTAAGGGACTTAATAAGATTATTCCCAAAGATTTGAATCCAGAGAATAAAGAGCGTCTCACAAGTAACTTCGAAGCTTCTATTACCTATAGTCGACAAATCGGAAATATCTATACAGGATCACTTTATCTTGGACTTCTTTCTTTGCTTGAACAGTCACAAAATCTTAAAACAGGAGATAAGATAGGCTTCTTTTCTTATGGTTCTGGAGCCGTCTCTGAAATTTTCTCCGGTCGTTTAGTGGAAGGCTACAAAGACATGCTTCGTTCTGATCGTCTAGATATCTTTGCCCAACGCCATAACTTGAGCGTTGCTGACTATGAGCAACTTTTCTATGAAGAGGCTCAATTGGATGACACTGGCTCAACCCAATTCAATACTTATCAAACTGGACCTTTCCGTTTGACTGAAATCTCTGAACATCAACGTATCTATAAAGGAAATCAAAATGACTAAACTCTCTTGGACTGGTTTTTCCAAGAAGACATTGCAAGAACGCAAAGAGCATTTGAAAAATAATGCTCTTTTGTCTCAGGAAAATCAAGACCTTCTGGATAATGACCAACAGCTTACTCTTGAAACAGCTAATCAAATGGCTGAAAATGTCATTGGTCGCTTTACACTTCCCTTCGCCATTTGCCCAGATGTATTGGTAGATGGCGTTACCTATCAGGTTCCCATGGTTACCGAGGAACCTTCAGTTGTGGCTGCTGCTTCCTATGCTAGCAAGCTCATCAAGCGTTCTGGTGGCTTTACAACCAAGATTCATGACCGGCAGATGATTGGGCAAGTAGCCCTCTTTGATGTCCCTGATAAAGCCACTGCGGCAAGTAAGATTCAAGCAGCTAGTCAGAAACTTATAGATATCGCCAAAGAAGCTTACCCTTCTATTGTTAAGCGTGGGGGTGGTCCTCGCAAGCTCTGGACTGAAACCAAGGGAGATTTCCTCATTGTCTACTTGGCAGTTGATACTCAAGAAGCCATGGGTGCCAATATGGTCAACACCATGATGGAAGCCCTGGTACCAGAATTAGAAAATCTCTCGGAAGGTCAAAGCCTCATGGCCATTCTCTCAAACCTAGCTACCGAAAGTCTTGTCACAGCTACCTGTCGTCTTAACACACGCTTTCTCAGTCGTAACAAGGCAGAGGCCCATAATTTTGCTAAAAAAATGGAACTGGCTAGCCAATTGGCCCAGGTCGACCCTTACCGAGCAGCTACCCATAATAAGGGAATTTTCAATGGTATCGACGCCCTAGTTATCGCGACTGGCAATGATTGGCGAGCAGTTGAGGCTGGGTGCCACGCCTATGCTAGCAAAGACGGAAGCTATCGTGGCCTATCGACATGGACCTATAATCAAGAAACTAAGGAACTGGTGGGAGAATTAACCCTACCAATGCCAATCGCGACCCGAGGTGGTTCTATTGGACTTAATCCGAGTGTATCAATCGCCCACGACTTGCTCAACCATCCAGATGCTAGAACCCTAGCAGGTATCATCGTCTCTCTTGGTTTGGTACAAAATCTTGCTGCTCTTAAAGCGCTTACCTCAACAGGTATCCAAGCAGGACATATGAAACTTCAGGCTAAATCTCTAGCTCTACTAGCTGGTGCTAATCCAGAAGAGATGCCTCACGTTTTGTCTGAGCTTCTCAAGGCCAAACATATGAATCAGGAAACTGCCCAAGCGATTTTGGAAAAACTCAGAAATCCTTAAAAAGAATACCGTAGCAGTTTAAAATATTACTTACCTTTTTAAGACTAAAAAAAAAGATGTTGGAACCTCTTATTCCGTCATCTTTTTTCTTGTCTTTTAAGTTCTGACTTTACTTGAATTTCTATAATGTTATAATCTAGTTATGAAAACTAGATAAAGAGGTTTTTGTAATTTGACAACACAACAATACCCTCTCTGGGAAGAATTACCAGAGATTGAACTCTATTTGGATCAGGTTTTGCTCTATGTCAATCAGGTCACCCAAAGCACTCTGGGACCAAACGAAAAGGGGCTAACTGCCTCTATGGTCAATAATTATGTCAAACATGGCCATATCGCAAAATCTATCAAGAAAAATATAATGCTGCTCAGGTAGCTAGACTTATTGTCATTACTAGTCTGAAGACCGTCTTTGAGATTTCAGAGATTGCCAAAACCTTAGAAATCCTACGACCAGATGCCGAAAGTCAAAAGAGCTACTACAATGACTTTATAGCCTGTATGAATGGTCAGTTTCCCCAAGAAGTTCCGCAAGTCATACTCTCATTCTGTCAGACGCTTCAATGCTACCGAGCTACCCATCAACTTTTAAACGACCTTGAAGGAGGAAACAATGTCTAATACTGCTACTTTTAACACTTCTCAAAACCTCAAACTCAGTAAAAAACTTAGCTTTGGTGAGGAAGTGGCAAACAGCGTGACACACGCTGTCGGCGCCATTGCCATGCTGGTCTTATTGCCAATTACTGCCGTTCATGCTAACAACGGCTACGGCATGACTGCTGCTGTCGGTATGTCCGTTTTTGTCATCAGCCTCTTCCTCATGTTCTTGAGCTCAGCTATCTATCATGCTATGGATTACAACTCACCTCACAAGATGGTTTTGAGAATTATTGATCACAGTATGATTTATATCGCCATTGCTGGAAGCTACACCCCTGTTGCACTCTCACTGGTTGGCGGATGGCTAGGCTATAGCATCATCATCCTCCAATGGGGAACAACGATTTTTGGGATTCTCTATAAAATCTTTGCTAAAAAAATCAATGAAAAATTCTCCCTCTTCCTCTATCTGATGATGGGATGGTTGGTTATCTTCATTATTCCAGCTATCGTCACTAAGACAGGGCCTGCCTTTTGGGGACTCATGCTTGCTGGAGGGTTGTCATACACGGTTGGGGCAGCTTTTTATGCTAAGAAAAAAACATACTTCCACATGATTTGGCACCTCTTCATCATGCTGGCTTCAACTCTCCAATATATGGGGATTGTCTACTTCATGCTTCCTTAAAGCCCATACTAGACTTCAAGGTGTTATGGTATAATAAGGAAATACGGAGGTAAATCATATAAAAAAGAACTCAGACGAGATTCAAACAACAAAATCATCGCCGGTGTTTGTTCTGGTATCGCCAATTATCTTGACATTGACCCTGTAATTATTCGCCTTATCTGGGCTGTAGCGATTTTCTTATTGGGAATAGGTTTTCCATTCTACATCATTTGTTAGATTATTATCCCAGAAGAAAGCGAGTGGTAAGTTATAATTGAATATAAAAAAATAAGCCAGACCTGAATTTCTTACAGATCTGGCTCTTTCTTTATTTTTTCAAACGGAAAATCAAATAGCTGACATTAACAAGTAGTAAAACACTCCAAAGAATGAGGAAAGGGATATTTCCTCGGACAGCATTGTGCCAAATACCTAGGGCATATAAGGCCATAAAGACTAGCGATCCTAGAACCGCTGTTCCTTCTTTATTGTTTTGTGGTTGATTAGACATATAAACCTCTTTTATTGCTTTGTATAAAACGGCTTGACACCATAAACCATGGCGAGAAAAGCTCTGGCTTGGCGTTTGACATCATTAGCCAAAGATCTATGGGACTGGGCATAGATACCATTTGGATTGTAAAAAGACTTGTCAAAATGCTCAGGCTCTTTTTGGCCCCACTTCCTCCTCAATTTGTTGGGTGATCGAAACTCCTTAGTCATCCGATTACGAAAGGCCGGATCGTTTAGTTGGACTGGCTCCACATCCAGTTGCCAATGGCGCTTGAAATTACCATAGTTGAAACTAGCACCATTTACCACACCACTCTCAGTTACCTTCTCCGCATCGACCTCATTGAGAAAATTTCCCTGACTATCCAAAATAAACTCTATGCGATTATAAAGGAGAATCTTAAGATTAACACTGGGAGTTCCATCTGGATAAATCACCTTGCCATCACGAATAGCAATCTTTTGGTGCAGACGTCCCTGATCAAACATGGTGAAAGGTTTCCATCTGAGATAGACAGCTAAAGCTTCCTTGTCTGTCATCCCTGTTCTTTTATAATGTGTCCTCACATACTGGGCCTGTTGACTCGAAATCAGGTAACGTAGCTGATGGATTTGTCGCTCTACAAGGCCTTCCTGAGACAAGCTATCTCCAGGAAAAGCTAAATCTACCAAGCTGACAATATCCTTCCAGAAGACATCATGAGGCGCCAAATCAAGGTCAAAATAGGATAATAACCGCTGAGTTTCCTCAAGCTCCCCAGATAGATCCTCTGGCATCTCTATATAAGCAAGCAATAACTTCAGTACCTGCAATGGCTGGTATTCCTTTTGCCATTCCTTCCATAAGCTAGAAAAGGCTTTTGATCCTATGAGCATCTCATCTCTCCTCAATCATTTAATCAGTTGTCTCTTGTATGAATTCCTCTATGCTTCTAATCACCTCTTTGGTCTGATAGTGATAGAAATAATGAGGAGAATCATAATAAGTGACTTCCATATTTTTCTGACCCTTCGCAAAACTAGTCGCATAATGTCGCCACTGCTCCTGACCGAAACCTGTCCCTTTTCCATTAGACACCATGAGTAGCACGGGCATTTGAGATTTAATACTAGTAGAGTTCACCTTTTTATCATTCTCTTTCGCACATAGGCTCTCATTTAACATAGCTTGCGACAAGAGTTGTCTGTAAGCTATTTCTTGATAAAGACGGCGGTCACTATCACTTAGGTTCTCATTGGGCATATATAATTGTCTCGGCAGTAATCTTAACAGACCTAATTGACTTTCCCAACGAGCTAGACGTAACATCTGAGGGTGCCTCTTCAACTGGAAATAACTTTCTGGAAATGCCCAATCAAGACAAACCACAGCTTTCACTTCACTTGGGTAGTTTTCTTGCCAAAGAAGCGTCTCTAAGGAGGCCATCGAATGAGAAAGAATAATATATGGACCTGATACTTGTGACTTGGCTAGGATTGACGTGTCTCTGAAAGGATCACAGATACATCTCTTGACTTAGACGTGTCCTCACTGTAACCATAGTCAGCTCTTTCAACAACAACTATTTTGTACTCCTTTGAGAACCCATCATACACATCTTTAAAATCTAGGATTGATGAAGCCGTTCCAGCACCAGAGAGAAAAACTAGGGTTTGTGACCCTTGACCCTTTACAAAGACGCTAATTTTGTATCCATTGACAGCTACCATTTGCCCTACAGAGTTAAGAAAAGCATTCTCTCTTTGCAAGGCTAACCTATGATAAGTAAAGCTAGCCAGTAACAAGACTAGAACTACTCCCAGCAGAAATAAAAGTCTCTTTATAAAAACATGCATGGTTTATCCTACTAAAAAGTCAGCTAGCTTAGCTAACCGACTTTCTGATTTATTCGGCATCTGGGCGTGATTTGCGAGCGATATCAGCAAGGATATTTTCTACAAATTCTGACACAGTCTCAGTGTGTGTTTGTTTTTGACCATAACGACGAACGTTAACAGTTCCGTCTTTCATTTCCTTGTCACCAACAATCAATTGGTAAGGAATTTTTTGCGTTTGAGAAGCACGAATCTTAAACTGCATTTTTTCATTACGTTCATCAACTTCGGCACGAACACCACGATCACGAAGTTTCTTAGCCACTTCCCATGCGTAGTCCACGTGTTTTTCGTTAGATACTGGGATAAGGGTTACTTGGTGAGGGGCAAGCCATGTTGGGAAGGCCCCCTTGTAGTTCTCAATCAAGATCGCAGTAAAGCGTTCCATAGTTGAGATAACCCCACGGTGAATCATCACTGGACGGTGTTCTTCACCGTCAGCTCCGATGTAGTGAAGGTCAAAACGTTCTGGAAGCAAAAAGTCCAACTGGATGGTAGAAAGAGTTTCTTCCTTACCAAGAGCAGTCTTAACTTGGATATCCAATTTTGGTCCATAAAAGGCTGCTTCACCTTCAGCTTCGTAGTATTCAACACCCATGTCATCAACAGCTGCTTTCAACATGCGTTGAGCATTTTCCCACATTTCATCATTGTCAAAGTACTTGTGCTTATCTGCAGGGTCACGATAAGACAAACGGAAACGGTAATCAGTCAAGTTGAAATCTTCATAAACATCAATGATCAATTGAAGAATTTTCTTGAATTCTTCTTCGATTTGTTCTGGAGCAACGAAAGTATGTCCATCGTTCAGTGACATTTCACGTACACGTTGAAGACCTGTAAGGGCACCTGATTTTTCGTAACGGTGCATCATACCGATCTCAGCGATACGTATTGGCAATTCACGATAAGAGTGAACATGGTGTTTGTAGACTTCGATATGGTGTGGACAGTTCATTGGACGAAGGACAAATTCTTCCCCATCTCCCATATCCATTGGAGGGAACATGTCTTCACGGTAGTGATCCCAGTGACCTGAAGTTTTATAAAGTTCAACTGACGCAATTGGTGGAGTGTAAACGTGCTGGTAGCCCGCAGCGACTTCCTTGTCTACAATGTAGCGTTCCAACTCACGACGGATTGTGGCACCATTTGGCAACCAGAAGGGAAGCCCTTGACCGACTTCTTGAGAAATCATGAACAAATCAAGTTCTTTACCAAGTTTACGGTGGTCACGTTCTTTAGCTTCTTCAAGGCGTTTAAGGTAAGCCTTGAGATCTTTTTTATCGAACCAGGCTGTACCATAGATACGTTGCATCATCGCATTATCACTATTTCCACGCCAGTAAGCACCAGCAACATTCAAAAGATGGAAGATTTGGATACGACCAGTTGATGGCACGTGCGGACCACGACAAAGGTCAACGTATTCGCCTTGACGATAAATAGTCAAACCACCATCATCTTCTGAGTGTTCTTCAATCAATTCCAATTTATATGGATCGTTCTTGAAGATTTCACGTGCCTCGTCTTTAGTCACTTCTTCACGGATTGATGGGAAGTTTTCTTTAACGATTTTCTTCATTTCTTCTTCGATACGAGGAAGGTCTTCGTTAGAGATTTGGCCAGCTTGATTGTCTGTATCGTAGTAGAATCCATCTTCGATAGCTGGACCTACACCCAAATGAATATCTGGGAAGAGACGGCGAGCTGCTTGAGCAAACAAGTGTGCCGCTGAGTGACGCAAGATTGGAAGGGCATCTTCGTGATCTGGTGTCACGATTTCGATGCTTCCATCTTCAGTGATTACACGAGTTGTGTCAATCAATTTACCGTTAAATTTACCAGCAAGAGCTTTTTTCGCCAAAGAATTACTGATAGATTGTGCAATTTCAAAGGTTGTCACGCCAGATTCGAATTCACGAACAGCGCCATCTGGGAAAGTAATGTTAATCATAATTTTCTCCTTTTATTATTTCATAGTTTCTAAGCATTGACTTTTGACTATCAGACTACCTCCTAGTCTTAATGTTCAACTGCTTTTCTTTATCAGAGAGGAAGTTTTCCATTTCCGTCAGAATATCTACATCCAAACGTTGAGAAAGTTCTATTAGCCACCAGATATTTTCTGAAAGTTTTTGTTCCAGTGTGTGGGGTATTTCATCATAGTAGCGTCCTTGCTTTCTCATCACTAGTCGTAGGAAATTTCCAATATCATTAGATAAAGCCAAGAGGTCCTCTTCTACCGTCCACTTGGAATCATGATACTTAACTTCCAAATTGTGATAAGCTTGTCGGATTGCCCAACTACGGTCCACTAATTCTTGCAAGTCCATAGTTAGTCTCCTCACAAAAAAATTGCAACATCCAAAAAGGACGTCGCAACGTGGTTCCACCTTAGTTCGTGTACGACAAAAAATAAGTCTGTCTTACACCTCTGATTGGCTCTAACGTGGCCACCGTTTTATGTTTGCATAAAAAGTTAATCGAGTAGTCCCAACCATGTCCTCTGCGTGATTTCCAGCACCGCACGCTCTCTGAAAGATTTCCCATGACTGATATGTCTCTATGCGTTATTATAGCATGAAACAGTAATTTTTCAAGCTAATTTTCTCTTTTATTAATCAATCTAAGATTTTATCTGACTAGGAAAATGTGATAGCTTTCCTAATCCAAAAATTTTTTGATATTTCTGATTTTCTTGACCTGTTTGGCAGATCCTTTGATAATCCGAACAGAGCCATTGACAGGCAAGGTAATAGCCTTAGTTGGCAAATGAGTCACCATACGGGTCAATCGTTTCATAGTGCTATCTTCACCATTAAGATCATTATGGAAATCCTTAGAAATCGTAAGGTCCAAGTAATACTCATAGACACGTTTTCCAAAGTTTTCCGCAGAAATTTCATAGAGCTTCTCAGCCCACTTAGTTTCATCTTTTTCTGGCGTTACTATAGCCGCTTCCAAAATTGCCCCTGCTAAATCATTATCATGATAATACAGTATTCCAAACATCTTGTCAGTGATGACATTGTCCAAATAAGTATTTCCATGAGCAATGATAGGTGTACCGCTTGCCAAGGCCTCCAAATAAGTCAACCCTTGAGTCTCACTGGTTGATGCCGAGATAAAGAAATCAGCAGCCTTATAGTAAAGAGCTGTTTCGCCAGGTGCAATCATACCAGTGAAAACCACCTTATCCTCAATACCAAGTTTCTTAGCTTGGGACTTCAAGTGTGGTAGATAAGGTCCATCGCCAGCAACAACTAACCGAACTTTGTCCTCTTCCTCTAAAACCGAAGGTAGAGCCGCCATAACTGCTTGGATATTTTTCTCATAAGAGACACGAGACAAGCTCAACAACATGGTTTCATCTGAGGAAATACCAAGCTTGGCTCTCAAGTCCGACACATCTTCCTCAGTAATCTCTGGACGCTGGAATTTCTCAAGTTCAATACCTGTTGGAATGACCCTTTTCTCAGCAGCAACCTTATACTTGAGCAAAAGGTCATAAACAATCTCACTCGGGCAGATAACCCCATCCAAGTCACTCATAAAACCACGAACAATGTACTTAACCATACTCGGTCGAATAACCATACCTTTGGCAATATAGCGGACATAGTCTTCATACTGGGTGTGATAGGTGTGTACAACAGGTATCTTAAGTTCACGCGCAATGGCAATCCCTAGAAGCCCCAAGGAGAACTCTGTCTGCGTATGAATAATATCTAGCTTGTACTGTTTTGCAATCTCTAAAGCCTTAGAAAAGCCACGATAAGCCACTCGACGATCCTTAAAAGCAAAGAAGGGCACACTAGGAATACGAATAATCTGCCAGTCTTCATAGCGATCAACATCTCTATCAGTCGTAGTAAAAATAAAGACATTATGCCCCATTTTTTCCAACTGCGTCTTCAGTGTGCGAATACTAGTCGCAACACCAGATACCTGTGGAAAATAGGTATCCGTAAACAATCCGATACGCATTTAAATCTCCAATACTTCTTTGTAGGCTTTAGCAAGTTTTTGGGCGACATCATCAATCGAGCGACTTTCCGCAACCTTGTATCCTGCTTCACGCTTGTCCACTTTACCATCGATAATATCTTGTAAGGCCACTACAAATTCATCCACATTGTGACCAAATGAAGCAGATTTCTCATCAATCCAACCCTCATAAACAGGGATATCACGTAAGACTACATGTTGGTGACTAGCAAGGGCTTCAAGTACTACAATTCCTTCTGTCTCTTCATAAGATGGGAAAAAGAAGGCGTTGGCACCACTCATAGCTCCCTGGAAGACATCTCCCGTGAAATAACCTGGGAAGCTGACATTATCAGGATGCTTACCATTGACAATGTCTCGAATCTTTTTAGGAATTAGCCATTTACTAATACTGCCTAGCCAAATGAAACGAACATGTGGCATCTTCTCAGCAACCTTGACAAAATCTTCAATTCCCTTACGTTGGAAGTAAAGACCCGCACAAATAACCACTGGTTGTTCTTCCTCGATACCAAAGTAATCTCGGAAAACTTCTTCCTTGCGTGGGTCCTTGCCGTATTTTTTCAGATCAATCCCATTTGAAACAGCAATGATTGGTGTGGTCACCCCATAAGATTGAATCAATTTTTTAGAATACTCAGATGGCGTAATCACGTAATCAGCCTTTTGATACATATGGGTCAAATATTTCCCAAAAAGTGACGCCATGAAGTTAGAACCAATGAATGAATTTTCAAAGTCTTCACGTGTCGAATGACCATGCATGATGACCTTCTTACCACGACGTTTTGCTGCATGCAACAACATCAAACTGTGTGGTCCATAAGTATTGATATGAACAACATCATAATCACCCAAGATATCTGTTGTATAGGGAATCCCCGCCAAGTCCAAGGCACGCATCTGATGGTGAAGAGCCCGTCCGATTCCTGATTTTTCAAGAATCGATTTTCCTTCAAGATAAAGTAGAACTTTCATACTCATAATTATATCTTAATTTGCACCAAATTTCATCTTTCAGTTAACTTTATCTTGATTTCTCATTTAATGAGATAGGGTAGAAAAGCACAAAAAAGATCGAGTACTCTCGATATTTTAGGTCATCGTCTTAAACGTTTTTACGGCGACGATGGCTATATGCTACACCCATGACTGCTACCACTCCTAGTGAGAGCAAAGCAGTATCATTAGTTTGATTAGTATCTGGAAGTTGAGGACCTGATTTCTCAGAGGATACAACTGGCTTAGCTGATTTTGGTGTCACTGGTGGAGTAGGCGGAGTTGGTGTTGTTCGAGGTTTTAGTAGAATGAAACTATTGTTGAATTCCATATTCAAAGGAAGGAGAACCGCTGCTACAAGCAGATTATCCTTTTCACCCACAGTCTTAGTAACAGTCACTTGGACTTTTCTAAAACGGTCTTTAAGGACAAATTTGAATTGATCTTCTTTTAGATCTTGCATAACACCTGTCTTAGTCAATTCCTTGCTGAACTGAATAGTGGCTTTAGCTGGAGTCGCAAACTTATTGTTAAAGATACCTACCGTCTTCTGGGTAGGAAACCTTGGCAACCAATTTAACTTGGTTATCGACAGTTTCACGAACAAGCTGAATAGTGATATTGGCTTCTAGCTTATCATATACCACATCTTCATCATTTCCTGGAACTTCAGTCACGCGATAATGATAGATGCTTGGCTTGCTAAGTGAGAAATCTGAAAAGACAATTTTACTCTTGGTATCATTAGTGGTTTCCCCTAACTCAACAGGATTGGCACCATCAGTAACATCAAGGAGTTTAAATGTAAACTCTCTATCTTTGAGGTCTCTACCTGTCAATTCCTTTTCAAGTTCAAAATTGAAATGAGTAAGGTTATCCCCGATGGCATCTCCACGACCTCCATCCAAGTGAATGGTTGACTTATAAGAATTAGAAATAACATCAGCATGAAGCTTAATACGGTTAACAGGGTTGTGTGATTCTTCAACAGGTTGTGTCAAACGGGTTTGATATCAAACATAGACCATGCGGTCTAACTGATTAAGTTTAAGATCAAAATGGGAGTCGTCATAAGAGAAACTCTTAATCAGGTCTATAGCAGATCCCTTGTCAATTCAAGGATCTCCTAAATCAATGTAGCGAAGCTGTAGAGAACCATCCAAAAACCGAAGAGTTAGACTCTGCTTGTCTTAGCTTCCCCATTTAGAGATGACCTCTTCCCATGGAGGAGGTGACTGCACTTTACCCACTGTAACTTGAATGATACGTCCCACAAAATCAAGAGTAATATGCTCCCTTTCTTCTACTTCATCAGAATATAAGGTATCCAACTCCCAAATCATAAGCTTATTGTTTAGATGGATCTTGAAATAATTATTAAAAGTCGTTGTGATACGATTCTTTTCAGGATTTATCTATTCAAGACCCACAATTTCATTTTTAGGATTATAGACATTGATCTCGTAGCTAGTAGGGAAACGCAGCCTTAAATCACAGAATAGATTATTCATGATTCTATCTTCCTATTTTTGTAATCCTTTTCAACAAGAGTTACACGCTATTTTCAGAACTTTGCAAGTAAATAGATAGTGCAATCTAAAAAAACTTATATTATAGACTTTATGGTCAGACCCCTCTTTTAACATTGTTTCACTTCCTCATTTTTTGCCATAATTTTAATTGTGATTCTATTTTAAAAATGCCGAAATTCAAGTTATTGCTTTCAAAGATTGGAAGATTATATGAATGTATAGTAGAAAAAAACTGCCATCCTCTTAAGAATGACAGTAGCTTTTAACCTTATTAAGAAGGTGGACCTTAACACTCATTTATACTACTTAAGCAAGTTCTTTGAGAAACTCCACTAGGATCGCAGCTGATTGTTTACCCGCCTGAATAATAAATTCGTCAAAGGTAATATTAGCGTCATGAGCTGCTGTATCACTCATAGCACGGACAACGATGAAAGGCTTCTTCACACTTTGTGCAGCTTGAGCAATGGCTGCTCCTTCCATTTCCACGGCTAAGACTTCTGGAAAGTGCCCTTTAATAGCATCAATCTTATCCTGACCTGCAATAAAGCTATCACCAGTCGCAATAAGACCAATTTTAGAGTCGATAGAGGCTTGAGCCAAAACCTTTTCAAAAGTCTCTACAAAGCTAGGGTCACTTTCAAAGTAAAGCGGCTGCATAGACATTTGACCATAATCATAGCCAAAAGCTGTCAAATCAACATCGTGGTAGACTAATCTTGATGCCACAACCACGTCCCCAATCTTAAGTTCAGGCGCTACGGCTCCTGCAGAGCCAGTGTTAATTAGGGCATCAACCTCAAAGTGGTCTGCCAGAACAGCCACAGACATGGCTGACATGACCTTCCCTACACCTGATTGCACCAAAACAACATCATGTTTACCCAATCGTCCTGTATAGTAGATATTGCCTAAAACAATTTCTTCAACCTTATTTTCCAATTGCTCCACTAGAAGCACTAATTCCTGCTCCATGGCAGCGATAATTCCGATTTTCATATAGTTCCTTTTTTACTTGTAATCTTAACAGAGATCAGCAAATACATCTATCCAACTCACAGACTTTTTAGAAATAAAAGACAGCAACAATGAGAATAATTAAGAGGACGACAATCCAAAAGAGAATACGATTAAGCTTGTGCTGAAATTGATTACGTTTAGCATTCTCAATCCGGCGGCTCTTGTATGCAGAGGGCTGATAATTAGCCTCATAGTCCTCATCATAGAACTCTTCCTCGTAATCCTGATAATAAGGATGATCCTCTAAGTCAATTTCCCCACGCTTGGCTTGCTCAATGACATCGTCAGTCAAAAGTGGCTTACTCATAACTTATTTTCCTCCAAAATGAAGTGCATAGTACTGGAGAGCAATGATGGTTTTAGCATCCTGAATAGCACCTGAAGCTACGAGTTCCATACACTCCTCATAAGTCAACTCATAGATTTCAAGAAACTCATCTTCGTCAAGCGGACGTGGATTTTCAACAGGCTGGAGGTTTGTAGCCACATAGAGTTTAATTTTTTCATTACAGAAACCAATGGATGTGTAAAACTCATGAATCAATTTAAGTTCGCCCCTATACTGAGTTTCCTCTTCAAGTTCACGCGCTGCTGCAGCCATCTCATCGCCAGCCTCACCGACTTCCAGTTTACCCGCAGGAATCTCGTAGGAAACCGCCTCAATAGCCTTACGGTATTGCTTGACAATAATAATTTTCCCTTCAGGGGTAATAGCTAAAACGGCCACTGCTCCCTTGTGGAAAATCAGTTCACGGCCAGCTGTCTTACCGTCTGGTAAGAGAACTTCATCCACTGCAACTTCAAAAATATGTCCCTTAAATTTTAACTCACGTTTGAGTGTTTTTTCTTCAAACTCCATGACTTGACTCCTTCAATCTATAAGCCCAATCTAATTCATCTCCTCAATAGAACCAAGACTTAGATGAGCTTAAGCCTACTTTTGTTGGCTTGGGTGGTGAGGTTTCTTAATAGCGTAGCCTTCTTTATTGACCTGACGGCTGCGTCCAATGGCTACGCTGTCAGCTGGGACATTATCCGTAATGGTTGAACCAGCTGCTGTAAGTGCATTGTCCCCAATTTCAAGCGGTGCAATCAAGGTTGAATTGCTTCCGATAAAGGCGTTGTTAGCAATTTGTGTCTTGAATTTATGTTGGCCATCATAGTTTACAGTGATCGTCCCTGCACCAAAGTTAACGTCAGAACCAACTTCCGCATTACCAATGTAGGTCAAGTGACCGGCCTTAGTATTTTCACCGATAGTAGACCCCTTAACCTCGACGAAGTTACCAATATGAACGCCTTCTTTGAGCATTGAATCCGGACGAATATGGGCAAATGGACCAACTGTAGCGCCTTTTTCAACCACTGAATGCTCAATCATTGAGTTAGTGATAACAGTATTGGCACCGATAGTTGAATCAACAATATAAGTTCCATTAGTCAACACCGACTCTGCTCCGACTTTAGTTTGTCCTTTAAGAGTAACATTAGCTTCAATCACAACGTCCGGTGCAATTTCCACATCTACATCAATGTATGTCGCATTTGGATTTTGGAAAGTAACACCATTAATCATGTGAGTCTTGTTAATACGACGACGCATAACATCTTCTGCCGTAGCTAGGGCAACACGGTCGTTAACTCCAAGACTTTCTTCAAAGTCACGAAGGGTATACGCACCTACCTTTTCACCATTTTCACGGAAAATAGAGATGACATCTGTCAAATAGTATTCCCCTTGAGCATTGTTAGTATTAATATTTTTAAGTGCTTCGAAGAGACGTTTATTGTCAAAGACATAAGTCCCTGTATTAATTTCTTTAACCTGTTGTTCAAACTTATTTGCATCTTTTTGCTCAACAATCTTAGTGACTTCACCATTTTCATTACGGATGATACGGCCATAACCAAATGGATTATCGGCAGTTGCAGTCAAGATAGTGGCAACATTTTTATGATTAACGTGGAAATCAATAAGGTTTTTAAGGCTTTCACCAGTAATCAAAGGCGTGTCACCGGCGATAACAAGCGTTTGCCCTTCAAGTCCAGCCAACTCTTCTTCAGCCATCATTACTGCGTGACCAGTCCCCAACTGTTCAGTTTGCATAGTGAAGGCAGATTGACCATCCAAAACCTCACGAACAAGCTCAGCCTTATGACCAATAACAGTAACATTTTTAGCTGGTTCGATAACTGAAACTGCACGGAAAACATGCTCAAGCATAGTGATGCCTGAAACCTTGTGTAATACTTTTGGAAGATCTGATTTCATGCGAGTTCCTTTACCCGCAGCAAGGATAATAGCGTAATTACTCATTTTCTTTTTCCTTCTTAAGATTTTTTTGTGATGGTTTTCTTCGAGGCGGTTTTAGCCTTGAGTCCCAAATCTCAGGGCCTCCACCTCCCACTGGGATAGCTTACGAAAGAGAGGGGCCTTAAAAATAAGTCTCTTATTTCTTAGAAAATATGTCCTCATAACTGACGTTTTTTAGGGCCTCTGATTATCTATAATCGCCCTATTATACCATAAATGAAAAGGTTTTGGCAGAATGGACGGTATTGAAAAAAGAGCTGACGCTCTTTTTAGAATAATCTTTTTTGAGACTTTCCTGAAGTGAGTGCGGACGTCAGTGATCTTCTTCGAAGCTCCATGACTAATTTTTGAGCCCCTTCACTTTTTGATTTCTAGGCTCAGGCTAAAACAGTTCCCCCAAACTGTTTTATTCTCAAAAATTCCGAGTTCTTGAAACACTAGTGTTTCAAGAACTTTTCTCACAGCGGAAAGTCTCATTAAATGCTCTTTTAAATCAAGTCTAAACAAGATTAGAGTTACTTATCCTTTACCGAGGTTAAAGTGATATCACCTTTATGACTTCTCTTGTTTGACATAAGTCCCTTGTAACTTTCCATATAAGATGTAATCTACAGATTTGAGCTCATCAATAGTGCGACAATCAAGGGCACACATGATAAAGCGAAGGTCATCCTTCCAGCCATTGACGATAGCCACAACCTTATCCACAGGATAACGTTCCACCAATTCAAGAACAGTTCGTGATAGCCCAACGCCTTTTGCTCCTAAGACTAGGCATTTAACCATATCAAGTGGGTTTCGCACGCCACCTGAGGCTAGGATTTCCACCTCCTCACGAAGGTCTTGGGCTTGCAAAAGGGTCTGAACCGTACTTTGTCCCCAGTCATTTAGGTAATCACAGTTACCACCTCGACTATTTTCAATATAGGCAAAGCTAGTTCCACCACGACCTGAGATATCCACAGTCTTGATGCCCTGAGACATGGCGTAGCGAATGGTTTTCTCATCCATACCAAAGCCAACCTCCTTAAGCACAAGAGGAACCTCTATTTTCTGTGCATAAGCCACCACATTTTCCTTCCAAGTGTGGAAAATACGTTCTCCCTCAGGCATGAGAAGCTCCTGCATAAGATTAACATGGAGCTGTAAAAAGACTGGATCCATAGCTTCCACCGTCTTAATCCCCAGGTCCACAGACTTATCAACACCGATATTGGTCGCAAGGTCTAAGTCTGGAAACTCATTACGATAGTCAAAGGATTCTGGTGCCTCTCCTTTTAGAGCAGCACTGTAGGAACCCGTCACCATGAGAATACCTGTTCGGCTAGCCACCTCAGCTAGTTTTCGATTAACAGCCCCACCTTTGGCAGATCCACCTGTCATGGCATTGATATAAAAGGGGAATTTCCAATCTCGTCCAGCAAAATGTGTGGACAAGTCAATCTGATCTAAATCATAAGTCGGTAGAGACTTGTGGATAAGTTCCATATCGTCAAAACTATTGTAGGGCGACTGGTACTTGAGGGCATAACGGATGTGATCGTCTTTACGATTTGTCATAGGTTATTTCTTTACTTTCTTGCGTGGATTATATTCTACTAAGCTGACCCTAAATCTCATACAAGAGCTCTATGCCTGCCTGTTGCCAGCGCTCAACTAGGATATCTCTGCTAGCTTGATCAAAGGTAAAGGCGATACCGCAGTCACCACCTCCAGCTCCAGAGGACTTGGCAATAGCATCAAGCCCTTGTTCAGCTTCTTTGAGTTTTTTCAACTTGTCCACATAGATATCTGGACTCAATGATTCTAACTGGTCGCTTACTGTTTGAAGGCTTCTCTTAAGCAAATTCTTATTTCCTGTTTCCAGTGCCTTGATGGCATCTTGGACGGCAACTTCTGTTTCACTTAAATACTTGCTTGATATGCGAGATTTGACCATTTTAACCATGTCTTTTGAGATAGCAGCTTGCTTGGTCCACCCCACTAAGAAGCGAGCTTTTAGTACTGACACTACTGGACTGATACGGTAACCCCAGTCTATTTCCAAAAGTTCGGATAGAGTCATTTGATCTATAAGCTCCGCTATTTTTGCACGGTCAAAGGAGCGATAGGAAACCAGATCCTCGTATACGATACAAGCTAAATCTCCCATAGAACCATTGTCTCCTTGTTTGAGGAGGGTGTAACTAGCTAATTTAAAGAGAATGTCTTTGGATAAGTCTTTCTGAAGCGATGCCGCCAAGGCCTTAAGGGTCAATACTACAACTGAACCTGATGAGCCAATGCCAAATTTAACCCCATCTCGTTCCAACTTTCCAGTGATTGAAAGGTCTAGAGCAGGCAAGTTCTCACCACAATAGGCCTCAAAAGTATTCAAGGCCTCTTGAATGAGGGCGTAATTTACGTCTGGCTCACGGTCCACACTGTAGTCAAACATGTCTGAGGTCAACTGGGTAGTTTGGGCTTTCTTGATATCTGCTGACATAAAAATAGGAATAAATTGAATTAGGGCTGTCTGCCCCGGTGTTAAGACTGAATATTCTCCAGCAATGTAGAGTTTCCCACCTGTTTTTACTGTGACCTGATTGACCGACTGCTTAGGCATCTGGCAACTCCTTGGTGCGTGAAACGATGACCTGATAATCCTTACGGAAGTGGTCTGCTAGGCGGTCTAAGTCTTCTTCCAGACAGAGCACCTTAACATTTGGTCCAGCATCCATAGTGAAATAACATTGCTCACCAGAGGCACGGAGGGCCTTAACCTTGTCCATAGCCTGATAAGAGGCTTCCGTTAGATATGAAAATGGAGGGTTAGCCGTACTTGTTGTTTGGTGCATACGAAGGGCATTAGCTTCAGTGAGCTCACCGACCGCTTGGAAATCATTTGCTTTGAGATAGGCCAACATATCCTTATAATCTAGCTCAGACTGTCTAATCCACTCTGGGAAAGAAGTCGATGTTTCGGTACACAATTTCATACCGTCTCGGCTAGATACGGGTTTCTTTTGATCTGTCAAAACCAACATAATCATGGCCAATTTGAGATCTGTTTCAACTGGATAAACCTCACCACTATCCTTATCCCAAGCTGCCAGTGGCCCAAAGAAAGAACGTGATGATGAGCCTGAAGCAAACTTGGCAATCTGAGCCAATTCAGACTGCGTTTTTCCTACTTGGAAGAGCTCGTTAGCGGCCTTGACCAAAGCTGAAAGGCCTGAGGAACTTGATGATAGGCCTGCTGCTGTTGGCATATTGTTCCATGTTTCGATTTTGACAGGCTGATTTGGATCAGTACGGAAGATATCTAAAACCTTGCTGGCCTTAGTCGTCTCTTTTTCTCCTTGGAGCTCGTCACCGATATACATGACATCACTGGTCGCATCCTCAGGCAGAAAAGACAACTTGGTTTCCGTATACATATTTTCCAAAGTCAGTGAGATACTACTGGTTGAAGGAATCATACGATCCGCATCCGCCTTACCCCAGTATTTGACAATAGCAATATTTGCGTACGATTTGACGCTTACAGGCTTTCTATCCACGTGTTTACAGCTCCTTTTTCTTGAAGTTTTTTAGCAATCGTTCGGGCTTGGTCTTTAGTACTTGTCAGAGCAATAATACAGCCACCAAGCCCTCCGCCTGACATCTTGGCTCCCAGTGCACCATGCTCCAGAGCAGTTGCTACTAGAAGATCCGACAAATCACAAGACACCCCTAAAGATTTAAGGTGATTATGGGCTTGAGACATGAGCTGACCAAGAAGCTTTTGATCCTTGGCTTTGAGGGCCCGTTCTGCCTTCTGACTTAGTTCGCCCAGTTGGTTGAGATCTGACAAGGCATCTAAACCATTAGCTTCAACCTTTTCCACAGCTTCACGGGTGTTTCCATGGATGCCCGTATCAGCAATAACCAGATAGGCACCTAGATTGACCTCAATTTCCTCGAAACCAATATTACGAGTAAAACTGATTGCATGGTCACTCAAACAGGTCTTTGCATCTAAACCACTAGGTTTACTATGGGCAATGGTCTCCGCCTGATGAACTAGCATTTCCAAGGTCTCCTGGCTAAGCTCCTGATCAAAATAATCAAAGACCGCTCGAATTGCCGCAATAGCTACAGCCGCAGACGACCCCATGCCACGCTTTTCAGGGACACTAGACTTAATAGCATAGCTGATAGGCTGATTCTTGATTTCCAGATAGTTAAGCGCTGAAAAAATCGCTGTCGTCAAGGGATCTTGAGCCTTGAGCGTCAAAGGAGTCTCAGCCGCCTGAATCTGACAAACAACCTCAATATCCTTAAGAGGGAGAGCAAGGGCAGGATGACCATAAACGACCGAGTGCTCCCCCATCAAAATAATCTTACTGTGAGCCTTGCCCACTCCTACTTTCTTAGTCATAAATTACACACACTCACAGACAAATTTTCAGGCGAGTGTCTTTCTATATTTTTCATACAGATTCTAGTGGTGACTCAAAGTCAATAAACCTCCCTGAGTGGATTAAGAGCACCAATCTAAGGAATTTTCCTATGTCACTTCTATCTTATCATCAAAGCGCAAAAAAAGCGACATCTAATCTAGAGTGTCGCTTTGCATTAGAGACATGGTCCTAAATTGATATTTCTATCTTAAACTATTACAATGCCAATGAGGTTAAAAAATGATTGATGTCGAAAAACTAATTAAACAGAACTCCGAACTAATGGCACTATTAAAGATTATCCACTCTTTCCAACTTAATGACTGTTGGCTTTGTGCTGGAACTTTACGCAATTATATTTGGGACTACTTAAGCACCGGAAGTACATCTTCAAATATCAATTTCTCAGATATCGATGTCATTTTCTTTGATAAAAACATATCATATGAGCAAACTGTTGAAATAGAAAATCAAATAAAGAAAAAATATCCTGAATACAATTGGGAAATAAAAAATCAGTATTATATGAATATACATAGTCCTAATACTGAAAAGTATGTCAGCTCTACCGATGCTGTTTCAAAATTTCCCGAAAAATGTACTGCCATAGCTGCTAGACTAAATGACAATCAGGAACTAGAAGTATTTATTCCTTTTGGAACAAACGATTTGATTAACTTCAGAGTATCACCCACACCGCATTACTTTTCAGACAAGGACCGACAAATGATCTATAACGAGAGAGTAAAAAAGAAAAATTGGAACATATTCTGGCCAAACATTTCTATAGAATTTATCAAATAGATTAACCTATGATTTGTGATTTGCTTTTTACAAGACTTTCCGCTGTGAGAAAAGTTCCTGAAGCATAATAGTTTCAGGAACTCGGAATTTTTGAGAGTAAAACAGTTCGGGAAACTGTTTTAGCCTGAGCCTAGAAATTAAAAAGTGAAGGGGCTCAAAAATTAGTCATGGAACTTCGAAGAAGGTCGCTGACGACCGAAATCACCTAAGGAAAGTCTTAAAAAATTTTTCTTCTATATTAAAAAAGAGCCTCACGGCTCTTTTCATTTTAAATCGCAAACAAGTCGTTTAGGTTCTCAGCCATAGTTGGGTGAGTGAAGATTTGGTTAGCCAAATCTGTGTATGGAATATGATGGTTCATAGCAAGGGTAATTAGATTGATAATTTCATGAGATTCTTGACCAAAGAGGGTCACACCCAAGATTTCCTTAGTTTCAGGATTTACCACAGCTTTGAAAGCACCGCGCAAATCACCGTTAACATGACCACGAGGCATGCCAGCAACTGGAAGTTCCTTGACAGCAACTGGTCCACCTGCTGCTCTGGCTTGGTCTTCAGTAAGGCCAACCTGTGCCAAAGGTGGGTAGAGGAACATGGCAGTTGGAACTGCTCCACGTGTTTCAAGGTTATAGCTACCATCCCCTGTCAAGTAATTAAAGACAATACGGAAATCATCTAATGAAATATAAGTGAATTGAAGTCCACCATTAACATCACCCACTGCAAATACACCAGGAACGCTTGTTTCCAAATGCTTATTAACCTGAATACCGCCACGTTCTGTCAAGGCAATATCTGTATTTTCCAAGTGAAGAGGTTCGATATTAGGCTTGCGTCCTGTCGCATAGAGGAGAGCATCAAAACGGAAGTCCCCTTTGTCAGTAACAACGACAACTTCATCACCATCATTCTTAACTTCAGATGTTCTAACACCTTGCTCAAAGACAATGCCGTCCTCTTCCATGTATTGCTTGGCCAACTTAGCAATAGATGGCTCTACACGTGGCAAGAAGCTAGTCGCTGCATCCAAGACAGTCACTTGACTACCCAAACGGTTATAAAGGCCAGCAAATTCAAGACCGATATTACCACCACCTAGGATACCCAAGCGTTTTGGCAAAGCTTCAAGAGTTTGAATGCCAGTTGAGTCGTAAACATGCTTAGTTGTTGTCAAACCAGGAATAGGCAAGATATTAGATACAGCACCAGTATTGATAACAATAGTCTCAGCTGTAAGCTCTTGGCGGTCATCCCCAGCTACTACTTCAATAACCTTATTTGACACAAAATGTGCCTCTGCATCAATGACATCAACGCCATTGTCTGCCAACATTTTATAATTCTTAGCATTAAGACGACTAGTCACTGCACCACGTTCTTTCATGGTGTCGTCAAATGACCAGCCCTTCTCAGCCGCAACAATCATAGTCTTAGTTGGGATACACGCAATATTAATGCAAGTCCCACCATACATAGCTTTACTGCGCTCGATGACAGCAACTTTCTTACCAGCCGCATTCATCTTAGCAGCCAACGTTTTACCGGCTTTACCGAAACCGATAACAATCAAATCATAGTTCAACATTTCTGTATCCTCCTATTTATTGACATTATATCATTTAATTTTTCAGACCGCACATATCTGAACTGGAAAATAAAAAAGCTACAGCTTTTGATATAACCGATTTCATATCTTATGTTAATGGAGATATATGCACCCTTTGAAAATTATGTGGTAAAAAACTAAAAAAACGAAGAACACAACATTTTTTCTAAAGAGTTGTCCACAGTTTCTCCAAAAAGCTTCGAAAGAAATATTTGCTCTTATCTTCGAGCAAGTATCACATGGTAAATCATTTCAAGCAGCGCTACCACACCTATTGTAATTAGAAACTTGGTCAATGATACATCGATTTTTACACCAAAATAAAAGACGACAAGCTAAGAGAAAATAATTTCTGTGAGAACACGAATAAGATTGGCCATGGTAAAACCTCTTTATGAGCGCATTTTTTAAGTAAAAACAGAAAGAGTCATAGGTACTCATTACTAATGTTAAGATGTCTGCTCATTATAGCATAAAACAATACCTAGATTAGAAAAAAATAAGCAGATTTAAGCTTTATAGACACTTGACAATCAACTACCAAACACACGATTACCTCTTATCCTAACTAAAAAAAGTCACACCAATTCATGGCGCGACTTCTCTTTCATTCTGATAGAATTATAAACTTATAGTCACTCGTCAATAGCTGTATAGCTTCTATTCAATCCTTCTGGAACAGGTTGGCTAGTGATGTGACCTTGATAAGTCGTTACACCTTGGCGAAGGCCTTCGTCATTTTCAATAGCCTGTTTAAAGCCTACTCCTGTAAGAGCTTCGATATAAGGAAGGGTAACATTGGTAAGAGCAATGGTTGATGTACGTGCTACTGCAACTGGAATATTAGCAACAGCATAGTGAAGGACACTGTGTGTTTCATAAACAGGCTTATCGTGACTTGTCACACGATTCACAGTCTCAACAACCCCACCTTGGTCAACGGCAACGTTAACAATAACAGAACTTGGACGCATTTGTTTCGATTAATACTACGTGTCCCTTAGCCAAAAGACTTTGGACACCTGCAGGTGTAAGAGCTACACGGTTTTCGTTATTTTTGATTTCTTTTGGAATACCAATTAACATATTTTCTCCTCATTCGGAGGTCGTAAGGTAAAGGATTGTGTAAATTGCTTAACCACTTCCTATCTATCTTTCTGTAATAATATCGCTTTCATTTTAACTAAAATCAAGAGAAAAAAATCTCCGCTATTTTAAGACCTTAGAATCATACTCCCCTAACTATCTAAACAATTCACAAAAGAACCCAACCAATCGGCTGGGCTCTTAAGTTGTAAACTAAATGATCAAAAGAGTATTTTTTCTTATGCACATCCTCCTTTTTATTTTCAAAAGCAGCACCAATTTAAAATCCTTAAGCTTCATGGAAAACTCTTAATAAAATAATCAAAGAGTCCTTGGTCTGCTAATTGCTTATGACCCAAGAGAAACTCTGGATGATTGGACTTCTTTCCGCAACAGTTTTTTCATTACTAGTGATTCCAATTAAGGGAATAGTCAGTCGTCTTGCTCCTTAAAATAATCAAGGAGGAAAAGAGCGTTTTCCACATAGTAATTCACAGCTACTGGCAAGGCCTCATCTTTCACAAGGAAATCATCATGGTGCCAGTCTGGTGCATTTTCTTCACCATTTGAGCCAACAAAGGCAAAGACTCCTGGTATTTCCTTTTGATAGGCCGCAAAGTCTTCGCCCCCTGTTGATGGCAGCGTTTCAATCACTTCTGCGAAGGCTTTAGAATTTTCAAAGATGAGTGGTGTGAGTGTCTGGTCATTGTAGGTCACGTAAGGTGAATTACCCCAAGTAATGTCAACTTGAGCACCAAACTGATCCGCTGTCGCCTGAACAACTTTTTCAAAGCGAGCAATGACATCTTCCCGAACCTTAGGCTCGAAAGTCCGAATCGTTCCTTCGAAGAAGCCGGCTGCTGGAAGAACATTCCAGGTATTTCCAACTTCGATATGAGTTACTGACAATACAGCTGACTCAAAGGGAGATACCGTCCGAGCAACAATTTGCTGTAAATTATTAATGATAGTCGTAGTAACCAAGACCGTATCCACACCCAAATCAGGACGGGCTGCATGGGACGAAACACCCATGACATCAACCCTAAACTGCTCCACGCCTGCCAAAATAGCACCTGAACGAAGGCCAATCTGACCAGGTTTCAAGTGAGGATTATTGTGATAACCGATGATAGCTGACACACCCTCAATACCGCCCGCTTCAATGACCTGATAGGCCCCTTGGAAATTTTCCTCAGCCGGTTGAAAAATTAATCGAACAGTCCCCTTAAGCTCTGCTTCTCTTTCTTTTAAAAGCTGAGCAGCACCAAGCAGAGAGGTCTGGTGAAAATCATGACCACAAGCATGCATGGCACCATTGTCGCTAGCATAAGGAAGACCTGTCTTTTCCTTAATCGGTAGGGCATCAATATCAGCACGCAAGGCAATAATAGGATGACCTGACCCAATCTCAGCGATGAGTCCTGTCTTCAAGGGATAATTTAAAGGCTCAACACCTAGATTTTTCAAATAAGCTTTCAAAAAGACTGTCGTCTCATGCTCCTCCCCAGAAACCTCTGGATGTTGGTGAATCTGATGACGCGTCTTTGCTAAATGATCGTAAAATACTTCTGTCATAATGAACCTCCCTCTCTGATCAGTTTTGGATTGTCAATCTATTTGTGAAACTCTCAATCGAATTGATTTCATCATACCACCAGAAGCGATACTTGAGAAATCAAAAATACTTATAGTATTCCATAAGTATTTCTTATACCTCTAAAAAATACTGTCATTATAGGTGTTGTCGTATTAAGACTAGCGATAAGATAGTCTTATCAGCTGATTGAAAGTTCCTATCGCACCTTAGCTACTAACCCAAATAAGTACGCAAGATTGTTTTTTCCGCTTCAGTCAAGGTTCGGTAGGAACCTACTGCCATCCCTTCATCAAGTTTAAACTCTCCGAAAGAGATACGCTTGAGATAGGTCACCTTGACCCCATAAGCCAAAAACATCTTTTTTACTTGATGAAACTTACCTTCTGAAATCGTGACTCGAGCGCAACTTTTATCACTTGCAGAACTTAAAACTTCCAGCTGAGCTGATTGACAAACAGTCCCATCCTCAAAGACCACACCAGACTCAAAAAATGCAGGTGCATCAGGCCCCAGAATATCATTAACCTCAACATAATATGTCTTAGCCACATGATAGCGTGGGTGAAGCATGGCAAAGCCCAAGGGACCATTATTGGTAATCAACACCAAACCTTCCGTATCTCTATCCAAACGTCCCACAGGATAAAGGCCCTCTCGCTGATCCTCAGGCCTAATCAAATCAATAACTGTTTGGTGTTCCTTGTCCTTTCTAGCTGACACCACTCCTGACGGCTTATTCATAAGGTAGTAGACTTCTGGCGCATGCTCCAGTTCTTTACCAGAAACCATGATGGTTTGAAGACTAGCATCCACATTAAGATTATCTCGATCCGCCAGGACACCATCTACATATACCTGACGACTACGAATGAGCTTCTTGACCTGATTGCGAGAACCATAGCCCGACTGTCCTAATAATTTATCTAAACGCATAGCCCTATTGTACCATGGATAAGTCTGGTCTAGTAGACAAAAAAAGCCTACCTAAAAGGTAGACTCATACTACTAACAATTACACATTCACATGAAAGACTTGCCCAACTACATAGGTCACGAGCATGGTCAAGAGTCCTACTGCCAAGTTTCGCAACATCGCTTGTTTAACAGGTGCTTTCCCAAGTTTAGCACTAACATAGCCAGTCAAGATTAAGGTCAGTGCAACCACAACCGCTGTTATAGGAATACGGTAAGGGTCTGGGAAAAGCAGGATAGCTAGCGTTGGAGGCAAAGATCCCACTGAAAAGGACAGAAAACTAGATACGGCAGCATGCCATGGATTGGTGATTTCTTCCATATCCACCCCATATTTTTCCTCAACTAAGACCTTGATAGGATTTTTACTGAAGGCTTGATTGACCTTAACTTCCGCTTCTGTTTCGCAATCCCCTTGACTGAGGAAGGTTTGATATAAACTTTCTCTAGCTGACTCAGGAGAGCGATCCAAAAGGGCTTGTTCCTTAGCGACAGCCTCTTCTTCGGTATCTTTTTGCGTTGACACACTGACATATTCACCACCTGCCATCGAAAAGACACCGGCAAAAATCGCTGACAAGGCTGAAATCAAGATAAACCAGATATTAGATGTCGCACTAGCCACACCGATAACCACTCCCGCAATGGAAATGATGCCATCATTGGCACCCAACACACCAGCTCTCAAAATATTTAAACGTTCTGCAAAATTCTTATCTTCCAACAATTGTTCGCTCCTTATTTAGAATCATTATAAAAAAGTATTATAATAGTTATTTAGATTGATTACAAATAATAAATCTAAAAAGTAGAATTTTTAAGGTTTAATCCAGTCACACGCAAACTCCAAAGCTAATAAAGCTATCTTGTCCTTTTCATCCAAGTCCATATGATTCATCAAGTTACGGGCGTCCCAATTACCTTCAGAAAGGTGGTCCGCAGCATAGAAGAAGTGGCAGATGTCAACACCTCTAAACTTTGCTAAAGCTGCAACAGCAGAACACTCCATATCCACACAAATGGCTCCTGCTGCCTTTCTAGCTTTGAGTTTACCATTCGTCTCACGGTAAACGCCATCAGTTGTCCAAACCTTGCCTTCCTTATGAGAAATCTGACGTTCATTGAGATAGGAACGAAAATGGTCTAAAACACCCACATTTACCGCAATCTCATCGCTGGCTTCCACATAGTGAAAACTCGTCCCTTCATCTCTAAGGGCATGACTAGGAATAATAATAGAAGTCTCTTTAATATCTTCATCAAGCACCCCACAAGTACCAAAAAGTACAAGTTTATCAGCTCCCAAGACAAAAATATCCTCTAAAATACCCACACAGGCAGAGGCGCCTACAGGTGCATTAAAAATGGCCAACTCATTATCATCAATAACAAGCTTATAAATCGGAATAGCCACATTCGCCATGGATGTTTCATAGATAAGTTCATGGGGAAACATCTCAAGCATTCGTTGAAAGGTCAAACGAGAAAAACAGGATACAGCTATTTTAGGAAAACCTTCAAGAGGCTCATGTAAGGCCTCGGGATTGATAATCGCTTGTCTATTCGCATCAAATTCAGTTAGTAGCATACGTGACCTCCTTAGTTTTAGGAACCATTATAACACAAAAAAATCAGACAAAAAAGAATGGTCTGATTCTCTCACTATTTATTCTTCATTCTCCAAATCGTCTAGATGTTTTTCAAGACGTCTTCTCTCGTATCTCCCCAGTGCTGTGAGAGCCCAATTCACCAAAAAGACAAAGGGAACATAAATGATATAAGTAATTGACCAAGTCATGAGATATCTAGAATCCAGGGGATTATTATGATAGATACCATGGTTGTACCGATAGTTAGCTGACATTATCATAAGCGTGATAAGCCCAGTCACCAGTAAACAACCTAAGACTGTTATACTCGAACTACCAAAAGCATTTACATCAAGACGTTCAGCTCTATAAATAGACCAAATACTACTTATCAACAATGGATAAAGTAAGCAATCAGCAGAGATGACACCATTGTTAAAGAGGGAGCCATAAACTATGCATACAAGCGTCCCTGCAATCATTATGTAAAAACATTCAGCAGCAACCTTATTATTTAGAGCTTTTTCGCGTTCATCTGTAACCTTATTATTAATCAGTTTGAATTTCATCGTATTTACTTCCTTCCTAATCCTCCCAAAACAGTTGATCCAAAGTCCTATCCAGTGTCTTGCAAATAGCAATGCATAAGGCTAGGCTGGGATTGTACTTTCCAGCTTCAATCAAACCTATGGTTTGTCTTGTTGCACCTATAGCTTCTGCCAAGTCACCCTGGGTCATATCATGCTCTGCTCGAGCTGCTTTTAAACGTAAATTCTTTGCCACATGCCCCCTCCTTTACATCATATCTGATATTATCGTTGAAATTGATTAGGTTCACCAGCTATTTTCATCTTAATTATACACTATATATTTCTAATTGCAATATATATATATTTCATAATTTTAGAAATAAATTGCAAAATAAAAAACCAAGATTTCTCTCAGCCTCTTCTCTATTTAAACTTAAGCAGGTGTTACATCCAAGCTTTCACCAATAGCCGCAAGGCGTGCGACAACTTCTTCTTGGCTCAAATCATTTTCAGAGACATAACGGTTGCGTGGGTGAACACGGCATTCGTGTGAGCAGCCACGGAGGTATTTGTCTTCATTTTCCTCTGAAGTAAGGATACGGCGATTACAGAATGGGTTGCCACAGTTGACATAGCGTTCACAAGGTGTGCCATCGAACCAGTCCTTACCGACAACGATAGGATCTACACGGTTGACATCAACGGCAATACGCTCGTCAAAGACATACAACTTACCATCCCAAAGTTCCCCTTGAACCTCTGGGTCTTTTCCGTAAGTCACGATACCACCATGCAATTGGCCAACATCTTTATAGCCTTCACGGACCAACCAACCTGAGAATTTCTCACAGCGGACACCACCAGTACAGTAAACAACCACGCGCTTATCCATGAACTCTTCTTTATGATCGCGGACCCATTGTGGCAATTCACGGAAGTTGCGAATGTCAGGACGAATGGCACCACGGAAGTGACCAAGGTCATATTCATAGTCGTTACGTGTATCAAGGACAACAGTATCCTCATCCAAAAGAGCGTCTTTAAACTCTTTGGGTGACAAGTAAGCACCTGTAGTTTCAAGTGGATTGATGTCGCTATCAAAGTTATTATCCTCTAAGCCAAGGTGAACAATCTCCTTCTTGTAGCGAACAAACATCTTCTTGAAAGCTTGTTCTTCTTCCTCATCAATCTTGAACCAAAGGTCCTCCATCCCTGGAAGGCTATGAACGTAGTCCATGTATTTTTGAGTGGTTTCATAGTCTCCAGAAACCGTTCCATTAATCCCCTCGTCAGCGACCAAGATACGACCTTTCAGACCGATTGACTTACAAAAAGCCAAGTGGTCAGCCGCAAATTGCTCAGCGTTTTCGATGGGAACGTATTTATAATAAAGCAATACTCGAATAGGTTTTGCCATTGTATTTCCTCTTTCTTTATGAAATATCTATATTTGTTGTTTGATAATAAAATCAACTTAACTATTATACCGCTATCAAAGAGGACTAGGCAATTGATTTGTTTGGAGAAGAATTTTCACAACAGAAAAAGGCTAAGTGCCAGATGTCTAAACCTGAGTTTCGTAAGATTGTTTTCCATAAGATAGTATTACAACTCTTTCTGTAGTGTCCCTAAGATAAGCAGTTGTGTCAGAAAAATCCAGAAAATAAGAACTCCTATATCTACAAGCGAAACAGTTCCATGTCTATAAAAGCTAGCTCTAAGAAGATTCGCAGAAGGGACAAATGGAAGTAGAAAATAAAGTTGATCTAACCAATCTGGAAGACGACCTGCCGGATACATGATTGGTGAAAACATAAGACCAATCATTAAAATAAGCTGAGACATTAGCGTGACAATATTTTGGGAAAATATATAAGCAATTGAAAATCCTAGACTAATCATTGTTAGGCAAATAAGTAACATCACAAAAACAGACAAAATTGACAAATTTAATTGGACAGAAAAGCGAAGACAGCCTAATAAAAAAGTGAAGAATACACCTGGTAAAATAGCAATTAACCATATACATAGGTCAGCTAAAGAAATTAGAATTCTAGGAATAGGTAAAGCTCGAATATAGTCCACATGACCTTCTGACTTGGCATTGGCTATAACAGGAGATGAAATCGTACAGCCAATAGAAATAACTCCCATTAAAACTGATCCAGAGGCAAGATAGTAAGCAGTTGTTGTGTCCATCTTACCAATTACCAACGGATACCCAAAAAGAAGTGAAACGGACAAAAGCACTTGAGCTAGTGTGAATAGAATGAATAGATTTTTTTGTCGAAGATAGTTCCAACGAAGTAAGTAAAAAAATTGAGTCATATCAGTTAACAAGCTCCTCTTTATAAAGATCGGAAATAGATAATGTTTTCATCTTAACTGAAAGGTTTGAAATAAGCCCTTTTTCTATACCTTCCTTAACTTGAATGAGTATTCGGGTTAATTCACTTTCTTCAATTTCCATCTGACAAACACAACCATTGACCATCGTAAAATGTTCGAATAGACTTAAAAATTCTTTACTAACAAAATTGAAAGAAATTTGATAATGATTTTTATAAGACATTTGGTGTACTGGACCAGATTTTAATAATTTACCATGGTTAAAAAGAGCAAAATTATCCGCATATTTTTCAACTTCTAGTAGATTGTGGGTAACAATGATAATAGTGTGTCCTTTATAAGCCAGTTTTTGTAATAATCGCCACTGTTTTTCACGACGTACAGGATCAACATCGTTGGTTGGTTCGTCAAGAAGCATGATATCAGCAGAGCCAATTAATGCCATGGCAAAAGATGTAAGCCGTTTTAAGCCTCCTGAAAGATTCTTCCCTTTTTTATCACGGTATTCTACTATTTCCAGATCTGCTAGAAGGTGCTCAATTTCTTTTTGGAGTTCTGAGGTACTTAACCCTCTCATTCTTCCAATCATCTCTAAATTTTGCTCAACAGTTAACTTTTCAAGAGGTGCATACTGTTGTGACATATAACTCATCATTGTTCGAGCTTGTTTACGGTTATGTATAAAAGAAATATCTCCGTAGTGAACATCTCCCTGATCAGGCTTAATAAAACCAATCATTTGCTTTAAAAGAGTTGATTTACCAGCACCATTATGTCCTATAAGAGCTGTGATTTTTGCAGCTTCTAGCTCTAAGAAGATATGGTTATTAGCAAAATGTTGTTTATCAAATGATTTTGTTAAATTTTCAATGGTGAGCGTTTCAAAAGTCATAATTTTATTTCTCCGTATTGAGAAAAGATTTCCCAATTTTCCTCCTTACCATTACCACATGTAGGACACTCATCAAGATAATGTCCCCAAGGTTTGTGTGTGAACGACGCTCCGTTTTCATAATTAATCTCGTATTGGCGATTAAGACTCATTGGTTCTGCATATTTAGTTATTAATCGAACAGCCTCATCAACAATAGCAGATGTCAATTGAAACATAGCCGGACCATAAGCAATTGTAGGAATTTTCTTAGTAACAGTACGAATACCCCGAAATTGTTCCAAGAATAGACTATCAATTTTCGTGTAATGAATGTTTAAACAATCAAAACATCCTGTTTGATGGGGTACTACAGAATAAACACGTCCGCGACTAACTTGACTTGCACCAAAAACACACGGAATATTTTTTGTAACTACAGCTTTATTTACAATACGCTGAATATCATATTGTGGTTCATCAATAACACAAATAACAATGTCAACATTGTCTAATAATGGCAACAAGTCGTTTACACATGTTATCTGTGTTTTAAGAGCCCCTACGTCTTCCTCCTTATATAAAAATTGCCTACCTAGATTACTTTTTTCAATGATATCAAAGTCCACAATTTTTATTTTTTTAGGTCCTAGACCAGATAGCAAAGTTAGTATATTGGACCCTCCTCCGCCAAGTCCTAATAAAAGAACTGTCGTTTCATTAAGTCTCTTTTGAATATCTATACTATCTTTAAAACTATTTAAATAGCGACTAAAATAGTAGATATTTGAATGATATCTTTCCTTAATACAATTTATTGTAGCACCTTCTTCAATAACCCCCTCCTTATCCAATAGTTCAATAGCACCTATTATATCTTGTTCCGTCAAATCTGGATACTTAGTTAACATAATATCTACAACGTCATTAATAGTCCTTCCATCTAAAATATTAACTAAACTCCACATTTTATCGTCCTCATCACTGATTTCAGTAGTTATACCAATTTGGGAGCCTACCCTAAACAAATTATCGTGAAGTTTATAAATAGGATATATTTCTTTTATTCTTGGACAATGGGATTTCATTTTTTCCTCACTGTTTTTCAAAAAGAAAGATGAGGTGATTCTATAATTTCCCCTCGCCTTATTGTAGTAATTCTATCAAAAATTTTCCGTGATAGAATCGAAGGTAACATTTGCTTATATGTTTATTTAACATTTTTAAGCAATTAAATAATACCCCAGCTAATTTCGGTTTGAGCTACGGCCTTACGTACTTGAATGTTTTTCATTTGGAATTCTCCTTTCATCTTTAATAAGAATATTGTATACTAAACTTACATTTTTCTTACAATTATGTCATAATTGACCATTTTAACGTTATAACTAACATACAGAAATGAGTGAGGAGGTTTTCAATGTTAAAAGTTGCTATTTGTGATGACTCTGATAGAGATGCTAGCCAATTAGAACATTATTTACTTTCTTATGATAAATTTCCTCTAGAAACAAAACTTTATACAAATCCACAAAAACTCTTAAATCAGCGGACGCCAGACATCCACTGTGTCTTTTTGGATATCAATATGCCAGGAATCAATGGAATTGACGTAGCACAAAAGATTAGAAAATTTAATCCTTTCATTCCTATTATTTTTGTGACAAGTTATCGTGATTATATGGAACAAGTCTTCGAAGTTCAGACTTTTGACTATATCGTAAAACCGATAGAACCTCAAAAGTTAATGAAAGTATTGGATCGTATTTTGCGTTTTTTGGATATAGGCCAAGCACTTTTTACCTTCTCATTTGGTAAACACAATTATTCTGTCCCTTCGAGCGATATTGTATTTTTTGAGAAAGATAAACGTTCAGTATTTATATACACAAAGACAGGTACCTACAAGTCTCTACTAAAAACAAAAGAGATTTTGGAAAAACTCCCTAATTATTTTATTCAAATTCATGCTTCCTATATTTTAAACCCCAAATACATCAAAGACTTTGATTCAAAAACAGTTACTATTTTACTAAATGGGACTGAAGAACACCTACTCCCAATTAGTAGAAAGTTTCAGTTTTCTTTTAAAGAAAAGTATTACAGCTATCTAAGTGAAAGGCATTTTTAATGTTAGTAGGATTACGAATAATCAGTATCTTGTACGATTTATTTCTAGCAAGTATGTTATTTTATAGACCATTGTCTAAAATCAATATGAAAAAGAAGCCTTTAGTAGCCCTTTTTTTCATATTGATTTTTCATGGGGAACTCGTGTTCCTATTCTCTGAAAGTCGTATTTTTTTGGTCAGTAATCTCCTTCTAAACATTTTAGAATACTATCTAATCGGTCTCAATTTTGATTATCCTATTCGCCAGTCTTCCTTTTGGATTCTTTTACAAACTAGTCTAAGTTTGTTAGCAGGAGCTGTCCTAAACCAAGGAATCCAACTAATTTTACCTTTAGGGGAACTATCAAAAAATTTAGAAGCTATTAGTTTGTATCTCGGAATAAGTTTCTTCTTATCTACAGGAATAACTCTTATCTTACGAAAGCTTCTCCTATCCCATCAAAGGCTTCGTATTGCTACTTCTAAGGGAAACTGGCTTTATCAGTTTATCGTGCCTCTTTTATCTATTTTCTTTGCTTTTACAATATCTGCCATTCAAGGAGGGGTATTTGGAGCAGATTACCTGTCAATCATTTCTCTCTCATCTCTCATTGTATTAACTCTCTCCTCTCTTTATTTTAATCTGTACCTTGCTCGTCAACAGCAGCAATATTACCATAACCAATTGGAAAAAGAACAATTACAGTTCCAAGTTCGAGAAATACAACAATCTCAAGAAGAATATCAACGTCTCCAAAGCCTTCGGCATGACTTAAAAAATAAACATTTAACTCTTTTATCGCTTTTAGAGAAAAATCCTGAAGAGGCAAAAGATTATCTTTATTCATTAACAGATAGTATAGTAGGTGAACAAACTTTCTACTCTAAAAATCAAACTATTAATTTTTTACTTAATCAAAAACTACATCATTTAAAAGATGAGATAGAAATGGAAATTGATTGCTTTGTACCACAAGAATTATCTATTCAACCAGATATTTTAGCTGTTATATTAGGAAACTGCCTAGACAATAGTATTGCAGCTTGTCTCAGACTACCAAATAAAGAAAGAAACTTATCACTTAATATCCGATACTTTCAACAAAATCTTTTTATCAATATTAGAAATAATTTTGATGAGAAAGAAAAATCTACTCGTAAATCCCGTCAAAAAGATGGCTGGGGGTTGCGAAATATTGATGCTCTTGTTCAAGAATATCAAGGTAATATCAAACACTTTATAAAAGATGGACAATATCAAATAGAGATTTTATTACCAATAAAAATAGGGACTATTCCGACTAAAGAATTTTAGGTAATTGATGAAAAATGAGTAATAATTAGGTAACGTAAATATTTGAAGTCAAAATCTATATTATGTTTATTCATTAATAAACAGGTTGAGTAGCACTAGCTCAACCTGTTTTTTTCTATAACTTTCTGATTACCTAACTCGCATCTGCTCGACTCATGTTTTCTCCTACAATTTCGCAGCAGCAGCCTCATCTAAGATAAGAGTCACGTCTGGATGATGTTGCAAGACACTAGCTGGCACTTCCTCTGTCACCGGCCCCTTAACCATCTTGAAAATGGCATCTGCCTTCTTGTCACCATAGGCAAACAAGATAATCTTCTTAGCAGCCATAATAGAAGCAATTCCCATTGAAATAGCCTTTGTAGGGACTTGGTCACGACTGGCAAAGAAACGGCTATTTGCTTCAATGGTGCTATCCGTCAAGTCGACCACATGGGTTTGACTATCAAAAGGCGTACCTGGCTCATTAAAACCAATATGCCCATTACTTCCGATTCCTAAGATTTGCAGATCAATGACATGGTGTGCCAAGACGTCATCGTAATCCTTAGCCGCCTTCTCCAAATCTTCAGCCATACCGTCAGGTAAGAAGCTTTCCTTAAATGGCTTGGCATCAAAGAGTTGAGCCTTCATAAAGGCATGATAGCTCTGCTCATGCTCTGGTGATAGTCCGACGTATTCATCCAAATTGACGCTGTAAAGTTCCGGAAAATCCACGTCACTCTCAACCATCTCTTGGTAAAGGGCGATAGGGGAACTACCTGTCGCCAATCCCAATGTTTGAGCACCCGCTGTAAGGCTCTCTTTTAGAAGTTCAAAGGCAACTTTGCCTCCCTCAACTTGATTCTTAACTAAAATCTTTTTCATTCTATTCACCTCAATATTGGTATATACCATTTTCTTTATTATCTCTTTTTTAACCTTCCTGTCAAGCGTTTTCACTTGATAAGTTTAATGACTGTCGCCCTATATCGTGCTATAATAAAAAGGCTGAAAATTTTTAAACGAGGAAACAAATGAATACAAACGATTTTGATTTTGAACTACCAGAAGAACTAATTGCCCAAACCCCATTGGAACAACGTGACGCCTCTAAACTCTTAGTCATTGATCCTGTAACTAGGGAAATGACTGATACCCACTTCGACCACATCATTGATCAGCTTAACCCTGGAGATGCCTTGGTCATGAACAATACGCGCGTGCTTCCTGCCCGCCTCTACGGTGAAAAAACTGATACACACGGCCATGTAGAATTTCTCCTTTTGAAAAATACCCAAGGTGACCAATGGGAAGTTTTGGCCAAACCAGCCAAACGCCTTAAAGTAGGTGCTAAAGTCAGTTTTGGTGATGGTCGCTTGACTGCCACTGTCACTAAGGAACTGGATCACGGCGGACGTATCGTAGAATTTAGCTACGACGGTATCTTCCTTGAGGTTTTGGAAAGCTTAGGCGAGATGCCACTGCCACCTTATATCCATGAAAAATTGGAAGACCGCGATCGTTATCAAACGGTCTATGCCAAGGAAAATGGCTCTGCCGCTGCTCCAACAGCTGGACTCCATTTCACACCTGAGTTACTTCAAAAAATTGAAGCTAAAGGCGTAAAATTGGTCTACCTCACCCTCCACGTTGGACTAGGAACCTTCCGACCTGTTTCTGTCGATAATGTCGACGAGCATGAAATGCACTCAGAATTTTACACCCTCAGCCAAGAAGCGGCCGATACCCTCAATAGTGTCAAAGCTGCTGGAGGTCGCATTGTTGCAGTAGGGACAACCTCAATCCGAACACTGGAAACAATTGGAAATAAATATGATGGCCAACTCCAAGCCGACTCGGGCTGGACCAATATCTTTATCAAACCAGGTTATCAATTCACAGTCGTAGATGCCTTTTCAACCAACTTCCACCTTCCAAAGTCAACCTTGGTGATGTTGGTTTCAGCCTTTGCTGGTCGTGAATTCGTCCTAGAGGCCTACAAACACGCCGTCCAAGAACGCTACCGCTTCTTCAGTTTCGGAGATGCCATGTTCGTAACACGACCTTCGGAAAAATAAATAGTGATGTTGAGACTTCTCTTACAGAGGAAGTCTCTCTTACTGCACATCACAGTCAGAAAAAATCCACCAGTTATGAACTGATGGATTATTTTGTTTATTTCTCTGCAAATTGACTATTATACAAATCGTAATAGAAACCTTTATCTGCAAGGAGGGATTCATGGTTCCCTTGTTCGATGATTTGTCCATCTTTAAGGACCAAAATCTTGTCTGCTTCTTGGATTGTTGATAAACGGTGAGCGATGACAAAACTTGTTCGACCTTGCATAAGTGTCTTCATGGCTTTTTGAATCAAGAGTTCCAGACGGGTATCAACTGATGAGGTTGCCTCGTCCAAAATCAAGATTTTAGGGTCAGCCAAAAGTGCACGGGCTATGGTCAAAAGTTGCTTTTGTCCCAGTGAAATGTTACTTGATTCCTGGTTTATTTCCATGTTGTAGCCACCAGGCAGCGTACGGATAAAGTGATCCACATTGGCAGCCTTCGCTGCTTCAACAATTTCTTCATCAGTTGCCTCAAGATTACCAAAACGAAGATTTTCCTTGATAGTTCCTTCAAAGAGCCAAGCATCCTGAAGCACCATACCAAACTGTTTACGATAATCTTTACGCGACAAGTTGCGTATATCATGGCCATCAACCGAGATAGAACCTGCAGTAACATCATAGAAACGCATGAGAAGATTGATAATAGTTGATTTTCCAGCACCGGTAGGACCGACAATAGCCACCATTTCACCAGGATTAACCTCAAGATTAAAGTCACGAATCAAAGGTTTATCAGCTACATACTGGAAGTCCACATGATTAAAGATAACTTGACCAGTTAAATCTCCTTCAAGCACCTCAGTAGCATCATTAGCCTCATCTGGTTCATCCATCAGTTGGAAAATACGGTCCAAGGAAGATTTAGCACTCTGCAATTGTCCAGCCAGCTGAGTCAAGTTCTGAATAGGTTGATTAATCTGCCAAACGTACTGAACGAAAGCCTGCATATTACCAATCGTCAAGCGACCAGCCAAGACTTGCAAACCACCTAGGACGGCAACAATTAGATAGGTCAAGTCAGATAAACCATTAAGGAAAGGCATCATGAGGCCTGAAATGAAATTGGCCTTAAAACCTACCTTTTGAAGGTCTTCCGTAATTTCTTTAAAGTCGTCTAATGATCTACCCTCACGCCCAAAAAGTTTAATCACATTGAAACCAGTCAGATTTTCCTGAATAAAACCGTTAAGAGTACCTAGGGCATCAGCCTGCTGCTTAAAGTAAGGTTGAGACTTACTCATAATGAAGCGAGCACCAAAGTAAGAAATCGGAATAGTGATAACAAACACAGCTCCCAACTGAAGATTAAGGTAAAGCACTGTCCCAATAACCAAGGCTAGAGTAAAGATGGCGTTGACAACCTGCAAGAATGACTGCTGCAAGGCATTTGAAACTGTCTCGACGTCACTAGTAAAGCGACCCAAAAGGTCTCCAAATTGTTGCTTATCAAAGTATGACACTGAGGTACGATTGATTTTCTCAATCATCTCATTTCGCATATCCTGAACCGTTGCTTGCACAGCATTGGTCATAAAATAGTTGGAATAGTAAGAAGCCAACTCATAGATGAGACCACGCAAGAGGTAAAAGACCAAAACTAAACCAACGTAGGACACGTTGATATGAGCACCTGCTACCCCCTTAATGATGTCCAGTGTATTTTTAGTCAGTTCCGTAATGGCTAAACCAATGACCACCGGCTCAATAACACTCATGATGACACTAATAATTTTCAGGAAAATAGCTAAGTAAAGTGGGAAACGATAAACCTGCAAGTATGACCAAAGGCGGCCAAAACTTGAGGAATGAGTTGTTTTCTTTTTATTATCCTTCATTTTGACCTCCTTCTAGTCTTCTGTAAGACTCTTTTGATTCAATTGTGAATTAGCAATCTCACGGTAAATCTCATTACTTTCCATGAGCTCTTCGTGACGGCCACGACCAACAATTTCACCCTTATCAAGAACGATAATCTGATCTGCATCCATAATGGTTCCCACACGTTGAGCCACGATCAAGACCGTCGCATCCTGAGTCACTTCTTTTAGACGACGGCGCAAGGTCGCATCAGTCTTGTAGTCCAAGGCAGAGAAGGAATCATCAAAGATATAGAGATCAGGACGTTTAACCACCGCACGTGCAATTGACAAACGCTGCTTCTGTCCCCCAGAAAGGTTGCTACCACCCTCAGCCAAGTGAGAATCATAGCGTTCTTCCTTGCTTTCAATAAATTCCTTAGCCTGAGCCACGTCCGTAGCTTGATTCAATTCTTCATGACTAGCATTTTCCTTACCATAACGGATATTTTCACCGATAGTTCCAGTAAAGAGTAGAGCTTTTTGTGGAATAAAGCCAATCTTACGACGAAGAGCCTTAAGATTGTAGTCACGTACATCCACACCATCCACAAGAATACGTCCAAGTGTGACATCATAAAAGCGTGGAATCAACTGTACAAGTGACGATTTTCCTGAGCCCGTAGACCCAATAAAGGCAATAGTTTCACCTGCCTTAGCCTTAAAAGAAATATTGTGTAGAACAGGACTCTCAGTTTCACCAGGATAGGCAAAGGTCACATTATCAAATTCCAAATATCCCTTAGTATCAGTCTCTGTCACCCCATCTTCATTTGGGTTGATAGAAATAGGCATATCCATAATTTCCTGCAGACGTTCACTAGATACCGCTGTACGAGGATACATAGTAAAGAGATTAGCTAGAAAGAGGAAGGATAATAGTGCATGGAAACTGTACTCAATGAAGGCAACCAAGTCCCCGATTGCCAGAGTTCCAGAACCTAATGGATTTAGGGCAAACCAAACAATAGCCACAATCATAGCGATGATGATTTGTACAAAAAGTGGCTCTGTTAAACCAGTCAATTTAAAGAGCTTGCTTGAATTATCCGCATAGACAGCATTTTCAGAGGCAAACTTCTTCTCTTGGAAATCTTCTCTAGCGAAAGCACGGATGACACGAAGTCCAGTCAGATTTTCACGAGCATACTGGTTAATCTTGTCGAGAGTTGCCTGTTGCTTTTCAGAAAGCGGACACGTTTTTACCGCCACATACCAGACAACTACAGCTAGTAAAGGCAAGGAGATTGCCACAATCCAAGCCAAAGATGGACTTGTCGTCAAAATCAAAAAGACACTGGAAACCATCATCAAAGGAGTGATAACACCCACCTTGAGGACTTGATCTGCAAACTGCATGAGAACAAAAGCATCCGACGTGATACGAGTCACCAAAGAAGATACCCCAATTTGTTCGTACTCATGGTGTGAATACTCCTGAAGTTTGGCGTAGATATCATTACGCATGACCTGCACCATAGTAGTCGTCAACTTACCAACCGCATAGGCCAAAAGCACACGACCAACAATACCAGTTAAGACCACACCAAACATGACCCAAGCATAGGTATAAAGCTTGTCAGCATCCCCACGGTTAATTCCCTCATCAATCATTCTAGCAAGAACCGTCGGCATACCCAGGTTAGCAATAACAAATAAAATGGCTGCCGTAAAATTCATCGCTAGCCACTTAGGATAACGCCTGAGATAAGACCAAATATAAGACATAAATTTTCCCCCCCTTTTCTTCTTCATTTAGCAATACTTTTAGGTTCACAAGAATCGATACTAACTTCCGAAACCTTAAAAAGCACATAAAAAGGGCGTGACAAGCACGCAAATTACCTACATTCTAACAAATGAAAATATTAAAAGCAATAGAAAAAAGCAGGACTTACACCCTGTTTTTTTTTATTAAGCGACTTGAGTCGTCACCTTATTATTTTAAGAGTAACTGAAGCAGACTGATTCTAATTACTGATATTGCTGAATTTATTTAATGAATTTACATTTTGACAATTTTTTGGAAGGATACTAAATAATATTTGATTGTAAAATATTTTGAGTGATCTTTCCAGAATCCCGATTACATCATTATGATACCAAAGACTATAAGCATTTTAAGTCACTGATTTATCAGTGTGACCTGGTCTATGTGAAACATATAGGGGACACATCTTAGGAACATTAAAAAGATAAGATGAATGACTATAACTCAAGCCTTTTCTAGGAATCCTTGGAACATCCACAATTCTCAGCCTGTCGTTTAATCATACGGCAAATAATTGATTTAAATAAGGGATTGCCAAATCGAGCTAAAACATAATCATCTTCGTCATTTTACACTTGAACTCACGCCAATTAGTTAATACTTCTAAAGTTACATCGTCTAAATCAATTTTACGCAATCCAGCAACCATCTTTGCTTGCTACTTAGAATACTAATTTCCATATTCAACTTTTTAAAGTGTTTCATAGGCGTTGAGAAGCTTTTTATAAGGTTTATAGCCATCCCAATTACACACAATATATGATATTTATTATAATAAATTAAAAATTCAATTTTCAGTTTAGTTTCCTGAAGAGATTATATATTTTTGTATTTTTACCAAAAATAAATTAGTATAATTTTATTTCAATTAAACTACATATACTTCCTTTTAGTGGTAGTGTAAAATAAGTTGTGTAAACACAAAAAGGAATAAATCCGTTATAGTAGA
>OGQE01000055.1_pt1 | contig 115070 bp, 112 predicted proteins | sample 1553131 | NCBI WGS metagenome assembly OGQE01 (sample SAMEA2579929, study PRJEB22360) | human gut metagenome | biome: human gut; feature: human-associated habitat; material: faeces | place: Denmark | collected 2008/2010
CTGTCCTCCACCCTCTCCAGTTGTCGGGCCGGGGCGCAACGCCCGCCAATACCGCGGAGGTAGAAATATGAATAAGAGTAAAGGAAAGGTCGTTCGTTACAACAAATGGGGCTACATTTTTCTGATCCCGTTTATTGTTGTATATGTCGTTTTTCAGCTGATACCATTGATCAGCACAATTTATAACAGCTTTTTCGAAAATTATATGTCCGGTCTCAACCAGGTTGGACCGACATTTGTAGGTTTAGATAATTACAGAGAGTTATTCAAAAGTGGAGACGTGTGGATTTATTTTAAAAATACAATGATCCTCTGGATTATGTGTTTTATTCCGCAGATCTTTTTTTCACTCCTGCTGGGCGCATGGTTCTCCGATGTACGCCTGCGCTTGAAAGGATCACGTTTTTTTAAGACCGTGATCTACCTGCCAAATCTGATCATGGCATCTGCATTTTCCATGTTGTTTTTTACACTGTTTTCAGATGCAGGTCCGATTAACTCTCTTTTGATGCAGATTGGATTTATCTCAGAACCATATAAATTTTTATCCCATACCGGAAGTGCCAGAGGCCTGATTGCACTGATGAACTGCCTGATGTGGTTCGGAAATACAACCATTCTTCTGATGGCCGGAATGATGGGAATTGATACTTCTTTATTTGAAGCGGCAGAAGTGGATGGAGCAACTTCCACACAGGTATTTTTTAAGATTACACTGCCTCTGCTTCGCCCGATTCTGATTTATGTAGTGATTACTTCACTGATCGGTGGATTACAGCTTTTTGACGTGCCACAGATTCTGACAAACGGAACCGGAAATCCGATGCGTTCTACCATGACACTGATCATGTATCTGAACAAGCATCTGTACAGCAAGAACTATGGTATGGCAGGAGCACTTTCCGTGGTACTGTTTATCATTACAAGTCTTTTGAGTCTGCTTGTATTTAAAGTATCCGGAAACGATAAGAGAAAGGGGTGATTGTGATGGCAAAAAGTAAGAAAGATATGGAAGGCGGACTTGGGATTCATGCCAGACGTGCCATCGCATATATTGTTTTAATTATAATTTCATTTTTCTGCCTGTTCTGGTTTTACATCATGTTTATCAATGCGACGCGTTCTAAAGGTGAGCTGAAAGCAGGGTTTACGGCATTGCCGAGCGATCATTTGCTGACAAACTGGAACAATCTGGTACATGGAACACTGCCGATCTGGTCGGGCATGTTTAACAGTCTGATCATTGCAGCAGCAACCGCAGTTTTGTGTGTATATTTTTCTACCATGACTGCATATGCCATTCATGCATACGATTTTAAATTAAAGAAATTTATTTATCCGTTTATTCTGATGATTATGATGATTCCGACACAGGTTACGGCACTCGGATTTATCAAACTGATTACAGGCATGGGACTGATGGATTCCTTTATTCCACTGATTGTTCCGGCCATTGCATCTCCGGTTACGTTCTTTTACATGAAACAGTACATGGAGAGTGCGCTTCCGCTTTCGCTGATAGAAGCTGCACGTATTGATGGTTCCGGAGAGTTTCGTACGTTCAACAGCATCGTTCTGCCGTTGATGAAGCCGGCGATCGCCGTACAGGCAATTTTCAGTTTCGTCAGCAGCTGGAACAATTACTTTACACCGGCACTTGTGCTGCATGATGACAAGAAAAAGACACTTCCGATTCTGATCGCGCAGCTGCGTGGTGCAGACTGGCTGAAGTTTGATATGGGGCAGGTATATGTCATGATTACATTCTCGATCCTGCCGGTTATCGTTGTGTATCTGATTCTTTCCAAGCATATTGTACAGGGGGTTGCTCTGGGAAGCGTAAAAGGATAATAGAAAAAGAAAGGGGTTTTTACAGTGAAAAACAAAACATTATGGAAACAGGTGGGAGCGGCAGCAATTGCCGCTGCCATGGTAATGAGTACCGTACCGGCGACGCCGGTACAGGCGGCAGGCGGTAAAACGCTTGCCGTTTCTTCTCAAAAGCAGCTGAATCAGGCATTAAAAACCGTAAAAGGGAAGAATGCGGTCATTACCGTAAAAGCAGGGAAAAACGTAAAGATTACGATTCCAAAGGGAACTTATAAAGTGACCATTCGGGTGGTCGGAAAAAAGGCAGCCGTTGTAAATAATGGTACCGTCAAAGAAATTGTTGTAAACAGTAAGGGAACGGTTGCGATCAAGAACAATGGTACCATAAAGAAAGTGACGGTACAGAATGCAAAAAGTGTTTCCTTTTCCGGAAACCATAAAAAGGCAGTGCCGGTTGTTGTAAATGCCGAAGACGTTTCGATGATTCTGGCAGCACCGGCGAAAATAACCGCAAAGAAAGATGTGAACATTGTGCTCAAAAAAGGTGCGGAAAAATCATCCATAACGTGTACAAAAAATGCACAGGCACAGGTGGATAATCAGACAAAGAAAGCAATATCTGTAAAAATTGCGGATGGAACAACGCTGAAAGTGGAATCCGGTGAATCCTGCACCATAACTCCGAAGGGAAAGAAAGAAGACACTTCCGGAGAAGACAAGACGGATGAAAAAGATAAGATGGATGGAAAAGACCAGAAAACAGACGATACCTCGGACGGAAATGCTTCTTCCGGCAGTTCTTCTTCGGGCAATTCTTCTGGTGGAACAACAGTTGAGACACCTTCAAAGCTGACCGAAGCGGATCTCTTAAAACAGGGCTATCAACTGAAGTGGCAGGACAACTTTGACGGAGTTTTTTTAAACCGTGCAGACTGGAATGTGGAACTGCATGAAAAAGGCTGGGTCAACAGTGAGTGGCAGGAATATGTGGATTCTGACAAAAATATTCAGGTCAAAGACGGAAAACTGCTGATCAAGCCGGTGGAAACGGTGAATGCAGACGGAACCAGAAGCTACACGTCCGGTCGTATTAATACACAGGGCAAACATGATTTTAAGTATGGATATTTTGAGTGCCGTGCAAAAGTTCCGACCGGAAAAGGCTATCTGCCGGCATTCTGGATGATGCCGACGGACGAAAATCTGTATGGACAGTGGCCAAAATGCGGTGAGATCGACATCATGGAAGTGATGGGGCAGGAAACAAATAAAGCATATGGTACCATTCATTACGGAGAACCGCATGATCAGAGTCAGGGAACCTGTACGGTAGATGCAAAAAATAATTTTGCAGATCAGTATCATACATATGCCTGTGACTGGGAGCCAGGAAAGATTACCTGGTATATTGATGGTGTGAAATTTCATGAAGAGTCCGACTGGTTTTCTGCAAAGAGCGGGCAGGGAGAAGTGGCTTATCCGGCACCGTTTGATCAGCCGTTTTATATGATTTTGAATCTGGCGGTCGGTGGCAGCTGGGTAGGGTATCCGGATGATTCGACTACCTATGCCGATCAGCAGTTTGCAGTGGATTATGTGAAAGTATATCAGAAAGACAGTTATGACGAAAATGTGGAAAAACCGGTAAAGAATGTTATTTTAAGAGATCCGGATACAACGGGAAATTATATTAACAACGGTGATTTCTCCATAGCAGAGAATTTAAGTGATGACAAAAACTGGAAATTTCTTACCACTTTAGATGGTGATGGAAAAGCAGAAATTAAGAATCATGAGATGGTTATTTCTACAGTAAATATGGGAACCGCAGATTACAGCATTCAGCTGGTACAGCCGGATGTGCCGTTACAAAAAGGCGGAACATATAAAGTAACCTTTGATGCTTATGCGGATGAGGCGCGTACAATGATTGCAGATATTTCCGGACCGGATCATAATTATACGAGGTATTGGAAGGATACAAAAGTGGAACTTGGAACACAGAAAAAGACATATACTTATGCGTTTCAGATGACAGGTTCCGATGATGCCAACGGACGTCTGGAATTTAATCTGGGAAATGCTGCTTCCACAGCAGCAGTGCACCTTTCCAATGTGCGCATTGAAAAGACCGGATATGAAGAAATCAAAGAAGACACCACAAAGAAAGTGCTTGCAGACGGAAATTATGTCTACAACGGTTCCTTCCAGGAAGGGAAGAATCGTCTGGGTTACTGGGACATCACGAAACCGGAAAATGCAACCACAGAGGTAACCGGTCTGGAAGATGGACGCCGTCTGAAAGTGGTAAGCCCAAAAGGAACTGTGGTAACAGCAGGACAGCAGGGGCTTGCTCTGAGCGAGGATACAAAATATGTGCTCAGTTTTTCGGCTCAGGCAAACGAAGCAGAAACTATGACAGTACATGTTGCCGGACAGAAATTTCAGGCAGAACTTACCAATGAAAAGAAAAATTACCGTTTTTCTTTTCAGACGGCAGCGGATCTGACAGATAAGAATATTTCCTTTGATCTCGGGCTGGGAACAACCGTATATCTCGACGATGTGCGGATTGATGAGGAGAGTCTGATCAAAAACGGAAGTTTTAATGCAGGCATGGCAGGTTTTGAAGTCTATTGCTATACACCATCCAATGTAACGTATGTTGTTGACTCCTTAAACGAAGACAATGCGGCAGATTTCACAATTAACGATACCGGAGAAGCTGACTGGCATATCCAGTTAAAGCAGACAGGGGTAAAACTCGAACAGGGACAATGGTATCGACTCTCCCTGAAAATGAAATCTTCTATCGACCGTAAAGTGTCTTATGCGTTGCAGAGAGATGGAAGCACCCATAAGGATGCAGATGGAAATGAGGACTGGACTCCATACTGCCAGGAAACCGTAGATCTGACCGGCGAATATCAGACGATCACGAAAGAGTTTCAGATGAAAGAGGATACAGATCCGGAAACGATCTTTAATATTGCCATGGGTGCAGTCGGTGGAAAACAGATCACACAGCAGCACAGAATCTGTATGGATGACATTGTGCTGGAAAAGATAGAGGCACCGGAGATCAAGCCGGAGGAAACCGGAAAGAATCTGCTGACCAATGGAGATTTTTCGGATGGAACGAATGGATGGGGCATTAATACAAATGCTGATCAGACGGCAACAACAGTAGTTACTGATGGCGGTATTGTGTTTCAGGTGAAAAATCCGGGCGAAAATGACTGGGATGTTCAGCTTAATCAGAATGGATTTACACTTGAAAAAGGATGTAAATATCGTGTAAAATTCAAAGTCACTTCGACGAAAGCACGAACCATAAAACTCGGCTTAATGGATAACAATTGCCAGAAGTGGTATGGCGGAGCAGATATTTCTCTGGGGGAAGCAGAGGAAAAGGAAGTTAGTTGTGAATTTACGATGCAGCAGGACACAGATAATGATTCAAAAATGTTTATTTCCATGGGAAAAATCAGTGGTGAAAATACACCAGCTTCAGACATTACACTGACGAATTTCTCTCTTGAGAAGATCACAGAGTAGTACCAGAAAGATAGTTTAAAAAGAAAACAGAAAAGACACCATGACAGAATCCATTTTTACGACAGGGGGCGTGTCATGGCGTTTTTCTGCATATTGGGGGAAGAAAAGGGGGGGAAGAGGAGTAATAAAAGGAGGCATTTGAATGAGAAAGAAGAGTTGGAAACAGGTAGCGGCAATTGTCATATGTGCGGCATTATTAAGTGGATGTACGGGAGAAAACGGACAGGAAAAAAATACCGGGCGTAAGGAAGGACAGGTTGTAAATATTTATTGCTGGAATGATGAGTTTAAGGAAATTTATGACAAATATGCATCAGATCTTGCTAAAAAACACGATGTTGAAGTGAACTTTGTCATAATTTCCAGTGATAACAATGCCTATCAGATCAATCTGGATGAAGCATTAAAAGAGCAGAATACATGTATTGATGATGACAAAGTGGATTTGTTTTTAATTGAGGCAGATTATGCATCAAAATATGTAAAGTCAGATAATTCCATTGATGTAAAAAAAACAGTGGGACTGACCGATGAGGATCTGAAGCAGCAATATGATTATACAAAGAAAATTGTATCGGAAAATGGAATACAAAAGGGAGTGACCTGGCAGGCAACGCCGGGGTTGTTTGCGTATCGCAGGTCCATTGCAAAAAAGGTATTGGGTACAGACGATCCGGATCAGGTACAAAAGCAACTGAAGGATTGGGATAAGTTTGATCAGGTTGCACAGAAGATGAATGCCGCCGGATATAAAATGTTATCGGGATATGATGATTCTTATCGGGCATTTTCCAACAATGTCTCACATCCCTGGGTGGTCGGTAACAAGATTGTTATAGATGAAAATATCAAGAAGTGGATTCGTCAGACGAAGGAATATGCTCAAAAAGATTATAACAATCATACCACACTGTGGAGTCCGCAGTGGACGCAGGATCAGGGACCGGATGGGAATGTTTTTGGCTTTTTCTATTCGACCTGGGGCATTAATTTTACTCTGATGGGAAATGCATTGGCAGACAGTAGTAAACCCGCAGAAAAAGGAAATGGAATTTACGGAGATTATGCCGTGTGTGAAGGTCCACAGGCATATTATTGGGGCGGTACATGGATGTGTGCGGCGCAGGGAACCGATAATATTCCTTTTATCAGGGATTTGATGAAGCGTCTGACGTGTGATATCAAAACCATGAAGCAGATTACATTGGATACGCAGGACTATACCAATAATGAGAAAGCAATGGATGAGATTGCAAAAAGTAACTATCAGTCGGATTTCCTTGGTGGACAAAATCATATTGCACTTTTTGCAGAGGCTGCAAAGAAAATTGATATGAGTAATATATCAGATTATGATAAGGACTGCAATGAGCAGATTCAACAGTGTCTGCATCCGTATTTTGAAGGTAAAATTTCACTTGCGCAGGGAATGGACGATTTTTATAAAAAGATGGAGCAATTGCATCCGGAATTATCCCATTAATTTAGGCAGAAAGAGAGGAAATACCTATGAAGTGGTTGAATCAGATCAGTATTAAAGTAAAGGTTATGCTGCCAATTTGTATTTTGGGAATTGTTATTCTTTTGGCAAGTATTTCAAGTCTTGTAAATTCGAAAAGGCTGTTGCAGGCGGGGGTTGTAATTTCGCAGGATTGTTCGAAGAGTATTGAACTATTGATGGATATGTCATCCGAGCTGGAATCCATGGGGAAAAATATGTATGGACACTGTGATGCGGAAAATTCTATTTCCAAAGAAAGCTTTGCAACAACCATCCATGAAAAGCTGGAATCTATGGATAGTTATTTTAAACAGTATAAAAAACAGAAAAAAACAGCGCGGGAAAAAGAATATTTCGGGGCATTACAAAATCGCTTTAAAAAGTATAAAGAAGGAATGGAACAGGTCCTTACCGCAAGTTCAAAAGGCGATGCGGATGGTGCAACGGAGGCAATCAATGTGATACAGAAACCTTCGGAAGATTATCTTGCAAAGAAAATCAGCAGTCTGATTGCTATGCGGAAACAGGCAATGAATCATTCATTACAAGTACAGCAGGCAGAATATGAATTTTCAAGGAATTCTGCTATTGTATTCGTTGCAGTTTCAATGCTTATGATTTTGTTTTCTCTTTGGATTTGTGTGAAAGGGATTGTAGGACCGATGCACTATATCAGTCACACATTGCAGAAAATGGTGGCAGATATTGAAAAAAATCAGGGAGATCTTTCTGTAAGATTAAAGATTTCAGGAAAAGATGAGATTGGTAAAGTTGGAAGGAATGTAAATGCATTTATTGATACGCTTCAAAATGTTATGGGACGGATTACAGACAGTTCTTTGCGTATGAACCAGATTATCCGGGAGGTGGATGACAAGGTACGTAGTTCAAACGAAAATTCGGATGATATTTCCACTGCCATGGAAGAATTATCGGCATCCATGATTTCCGTTGCAGATATGGTTTCCGGGATTACAAAAAATATGAAAGAAGTGGAAGATCGTACGAAAGAACTTTCGGAAAAATCGGATGGTCTTTTATCCTATTCAGATACGATGGATCAGAACGCGGATAAACTCAAAAATGATGCAATTTTAAATAAAAAAAATACGGGAGAAATTGTCACTGATATTATCGGAAAACTGCAGACAACAATTCAGGAAAGTAAAAAAGTAGAAAAAGTCAGTGAACTTACTAATGATATTTTAAATATTGCAGATCAGACCAATCTGCTTGCATTAAATGCATCCATTGAGGCAGCACGTGCAGGGGAAGCAGGACGTGGTTTTGCAGTAGTTGCCTCTGAAATTGGTAAATTATCGGAATCCAGCAGGGACGCAGCGGTTAATATCCAGTCCATCAATAGTACCGTGATTGGAACCGTGCAGGAATTGATAAAAAATGCTAACGCGCTGGTAACTTATATGGAACAGAATATACTTCCGGATTATGACAATTTTGTGTGCGCTGGGGCACAGTATAATGATGATGCAGTCTATATTAATGAAGTGGTTGAGAAGTTTCATCAGATGGCGGCAGATTTAAAACAGCGCACCGAGTCAGTAATGGAATATATTTCACAGATTCAGAGGGCGGTAGAAGAAGGCTCTGAAGGTATTAATCTTGCTGCAAAAAATACAGCCACGCTTTCCGAAGAAATTTCACACATTTCCAGCCAAATCATGCATAATAAAAAAATAGCTGATGTACTCAGTGAAGAAGCAGAACACTTTATTTAATAAAGGACACAGATGGAGAAGGTATGAAACGAAAAATTGCAATTATTGCAGACGGATGGCGCAGACATATTACATATGTCTGGATTCGGGGATGCAGGAATTACATCAAAGAACATGAGCTGGATATAGAAATTTCGGTATTTCACAGTTTCGGAAATTTCAGCAGGGATGAAAAATTCAATGCAGGAGAATACAATATCATCCATCTGCCGGATTTGTCACAGTTTGATGGTATTATTCTGGAAGTTACGAATATGCTGAATCAGAAAAAGAGGCAGCAGATCATACGGATTATTCAGGAGTCCGGGGTACCGGCAGTATCGCTGCTTGAAAAAATTCCGGGATTGTATCATGCAGGACTGGACAATTACGCAACAATGGAACAGATGGTGGAGCATCTGATAGTGGCTCATTCCTGCAAAACATTAAACTATGTGGGAGGACCGGCAGAAAGCCAGGAAAATCTTTTGCGTCGGCAGGCTTATGAAGATGTCCTGCAAAGATATGGAATTCCGCTTGAAAATGACAGAATCTGGAATGAAAGCTATGAAGTGGAGAGCGGTGTCCGTGCATTCATACATTTTCAGGAAAAACATCTGCTGCCGGATGCCTTTGTCTGCGCAAATGAGAATATTGCGGTGGGGCTCTGCCATCAGGCACAGCAGGAAGGATTTAAAATTCCGGCTGATTTTTGTGTGACAGGATTTGATAATTTTGATAAAGCATCTTATTACAGACCGCGGATTACGACGGTGTCATACGAGAGAGAAGTCATTGCTGAGGCAGCCATGGATCTTCTGGTACAGATCTGGGGGCAGAATACAACAGCTGACTGTAAAACGGTTCCTGTACAAATGTTGTTTCAGGATAGTTGTGGCTGTAAACCAGAACAGGTAAGAAGCAGGAGTGAATATATTGAAGACCGGATTTTTCAGGAAGTGAGGGAAATTGATCTGCACAATGAGATTATGGAATTAAAGCACAATCTTATCGAGTGTGAAGATTATAAGCAGATGGCACAGTATTTTACAAAATGTGTCTGTGGTCTGCGTTGTAAAGGCGTGCGCATCTGGATGAATCAGGATCTGGTGGAGGAATCATTGAGCGATTCCACGGGTGAGGCTTCTTATATTACAGATGGATATCCGGATACCATGCACGTGATCTGTGAAAAGGGAATGGAGCAGGAATATTCATTGTATGTGTATGTACCACTGCATTTCCGGGAGCGGGAAGTAGGGTATGTTGTTCTGGCAGACTGCGATTATATGCTTGAAAATCAGTTCTTGTTTGAAACAATGAATACGTATCTGGAATCCCTGGAATATCTGTATCGCAAACTCAGGCTTCGAAAAGCAAACGAAAAATTATCCCGGTTGTATGTGCTGGATTCTCTTACAGGGTTGTATAACCGTATGGCATACCAGGAGTTTGCAGAGCCTTTGTATGAAAAATGCAGATTGCAAAAAAAAGCGGTGACGGTTATGTTCATTGACGCGGATCATCTGAAATATATTAATGATACGTTTGGGCATGATATGGGGAATCTGGAAATTCGTGGGATAGCAGATGTGATTCGTAAAGTATTTCCACCGGAAGCCGTTTCCATGCGGTACGGTGGAGATGAGTTTGTTGTACTGCTTCCGGGATGCGAAAAAACGCAGGCTGAAAGTTTAAAGGCAGCGTTTTTAAAAGCATTGGATGAAATATCGAAAAGTCTTCATGCTGAATTTGATGTGGAAGCGAGTATCGGATATGAGGTAGTTCTCTGCGGGGAAAAAAGTCTCAATGAATGTATCAATAATGCGGATGAAAAAATGTATCAGTTTAAAAAAGCGCGGAAAGCACAGCGCAAATAAGTGCTGTTTCTGGGAACCGGATGTCCGGTTCCCATTTTTTCTGAAATGATTGCAAAAGTACGGAAAATACCGTAAGATATAGGAATGAAGATCCCCGGAGTATGGCACGGATGGTTCATTTGCCAAGTGTTGGATCAGACTTCCCTATGCAGTGGAACCGGACGAATTTACCTATAGTGGTACTTATTACCGGGAGCATGGACCGCGGATCGGTGACAACTGGGTAAATATAGCGGTGGCATGCTAAAAGTAGTTTTCAGAAAGAGAGAATAGAACATGAAGAAGCGAATCATTTCCGTGCTGCTTGCAACAGTGTTTGCGCTGTCTGTGATTGGATGCGGAACGAAAGATACAAAGGAACAGGATGCCTACCGGCAGTATGGAATTACCTGCATGGAGAGCGGAAAGTATGAAGATGCGGTCAAGGCATTTCAGAATGCGCTTGGAGAGTCGATCGGACATATCGGGGAGAAAGAACTGGATATCTGTTTTTACAAGGCAAAAGCACAGGCACTGGACGGAAAGACAAAAGATGCACTTGCAACGTATAATGCCATTATCAAATATAATAAAGATGCACGCGCATACTATCTGCGTGGAGATCTTTATATGGATATGGGAGAGGAAAAAGAGGGCAGAGCAGATTTTGAGAGTGCTGTGCAGCATGGCAAAAAAAATTATGAAATCTACATTGGAATCTATGAGTCTTTAAGCCGGCACGAGAAAAAGGATGAGGGACAGAAATATCTGTCGGCTGCAATGGAGATCAAAGGGGATAAACCGGAAGACGAACTGTATAAAGGAAGAATCAGTTATCTGCTCGGTGAAAACAAAGATGCCATCAGTTATCTGGAAAAAGCAAAAGAACATAAGCAGATGCTGGCATCGTATTATCTGGGACTTGCATATGATGCAAATGGAGATTCGGACAAGGCAAAGAAATGTATCGCGGAGTATATAAAGAGTGGAGTAGCTACATCCTATGATTTGTATGAACTTGGCATGCAGGAGATGCAGGATGGAAATTATAAAAATGCACTGACTTATTTTAATTCCGGTCTGGAACTGGAGAAAGTGCCGAATAAGCAGAATCTGATGAAAAGTGCCATTGCGGCATATGAGTACAGTGGCGACTTTGATTCCGCGAAAAAGATGATGAAGGAATATTTAAAGGCTTATCCGGATGATGAGGAAGCAAAACACGAAAATACATTTTTGGAGACTAGATAATGGGTGAACCAATTGTTTTAGAAGATTTTAAAGAGAGAGTTATTCTGGTGGGTGTAAGTGAGCAGGATGGAGACGATGCAGAGGATTCGCTCGCTGAGCTTGCCGAACTGGTAAAGACTGCGGGGGCATCGGTTGCCGGTACGCTGATCCAGAAACGGGAGCTGATCCATCCGGGAACCTATGTGGGAACCGGAAAAGTAGCAGAGATTGCAGAACTTTTAGAGCACACGGGGGCAACGGGAATTGTCTGTGATGATGAATTGTCCCCTGCGCAGTTAAAAAATCTGGAGACGATGTTAAATACCAAGGTGATGGACCGGACGCTTATCATACTGGATATTTTTGCAGCCCGTGCAACAACCAGTGAGGGAAAAATTCAGGTGGAACTTGCTCAGCTGAAGTACCGCCTGAGCAGATTAACCGGACTTGGCAGATCCATGTCCCGTCTGGGTGGTGGAATCGGTACCCGTGGACCGGGAGAAAAAAAGCTTGAGATTGACCGCCGTCTGATCAATGACCGGATTGCACAGCTCAACCGGGAATTAAAAGAAGTGGTCAAACACCGCGAAATTGCCAGAGCAAAAAGAGAGCGCAATGCAGTTCCGGTTGTGGCAATTGTCGGATATACAAATGCCGGAAAATCCACCCTCCTGAATCATCTGACGGACGCAGAGGTTTTAGAGGAGGATAAACTGTTTGCAACGCTGGACCCGACGACACGGATGCTGGAGCTGGAAGGACACCAGCAGGTGCTGCTGACGGATACGGTAGGTTTTATACGGAAACTGCCGCATCATCTGATTGAGGCATTTAAAAGTACACTGGAAGAAGCCAAATATGCGGACTATATTATTCATGTAGTGGATGCTTCCAATCCGCAGCGCGACAAGCAGATGTATATCGTCTATGAGACACTTGATCATCTTGGCGTTAAAAATAAAAAAATTCTGACGCTTTTTAATAAGATCGATATCAGAACCGATGATGACCCACTGCAGGATTTCCGTGCGGATCATGTTCTTCAGATTTCCGCAACGGAAAATGCCGGACTGGATGCAGTAAAAGATGTGCTGCAGGAAATGTTAAGAGAAGATAAAATTTATATTGAACGCGTGATTCCCTATGCGCAGGCAGGTGTATTGCAGCTTGTACGAAATAAGGGAGAACTTGTCTCAGAAGAGTATGTGCCGGAAGGAATTTCCATTCGGGCATATGTCCCTATGGAGGTATACGGAAAACTGTAATCGCTGTGTGTGAAATTTTATAATCCTTTCTTTTGGCTATGGTTTTAATGGAAATAAATGAAAAAATAAGTAAACAACAGGAAATACAAGTCGGAACAGGTAACTTTTTGGGAAATTAATGGGAATAGGAAATTGTGGAATATGGATGGATTTCCTAAAATATAGGCATCTAATGATAATATGATTTTACAGGAGGACAGTCAGGATGTCAGATGTTGTTGAAAAACAGCCGTTAACCGAAGATTACCTGAAGAAGATGGATGCCTACTGGCGCGCAGCCAATTACCTTGGTGCCGCACAGTTATATCTGCTGGATAATCCACTTCTTCGAGAGCCGCTTACCAGAGATCAGGTAAAGAAAAAGATTGTTGGTCACTGGGGAACCGTACCGGGACAGAACTTTGTCTATGTACATTTAAACCGTGTGATCAAAAAGTATGATCAGGATATGATTTTAATTTCCGGTCCGGGACACGGCGGAAACTTCTTTGTTGCCAATACTTATCTGGAAGGTACCTATAGCGAGGTATATCCAAATATCGGAGAAGATATGGATGGACTGAAGAAACTGTGTAAGCAGTTCTCTTTCCCGGGAGGAATCTCCAGCCATGTAGCTCCGGAAACTCCGGGTTCCATCAACGAAGGTGGTGAGCTGGGATATTCCCTGGCACATTCGTTTGGTGCGGTATTTGATAACCCGGATCTGATTGCTGCCTGTATCGTGGGAGACGGTGAGTCCGAGACCGGACCTCTTGCAACTTCATGGCAGTGTAATAAGTTCTTAAATCCGGAGAGCGATGGAGCGGTTCTTCCAATCCTTCATATGAATGGATATAAGATCAGTAATCCAACCATTCTTGCACGTATTTCTCATGAAGAACTTGAGCATTTCTTTGATGGATGCGGATGGAAACCATATTTTGTAGAGGGCGATGATCCAATGACCATGCACCGCAAGATGGCAGAGACACTTGATACCGTTATGGACGAAATCAAGGCGATCCAGAAGAATGCAAGAGAAAACCACGATACCACAAGACCAAAGTGGCCAATGATTGTACTTCGTACTCCAAAGGGATGGACAGGACCAAAGGTTGTAGACGGAAAGCAGATCGAGGGATCTTTCCGTGCGCATCAGGTTCCGATCATGATGGACAAACCGGAGCATCTGGAAATGTTAAAAGAGTGGTTACTCAGCTACCATCCGGAAGAATTGTTTGATGAGAATGGAAAACTGATTCCGGAACTGAAAGCACTTGCACCGACCGGAGACCGCAGAATCGGTTCTAACCCACATGCAAACGGTGGTAAGCTCTTACGTGACTTAAGACTTCCAGATTTCCGTGATTATGCACTTGATGTTCCGGCGCCGGGAAGCGTTGAGGCACAGGATATGGTAGAACTTGGCGGATTTGTCCGTGATATCTTCAAACTGAATGAGGATTCCAAGAACTTCCGTATTTTCGGACCGGACGAGACAATGTCAAACCGTCTGATGAAAGTCTTTGAGGAGACAAACCGTGACTGGAACAATGAAAAACTGGATTCCGATGAATTCCTTGCTACAGATGGCCGTGTTATGGATTCTATGTTAAGTGAGCATATGTGTGAGGGATGGTTAGAGGGATATCTTCTGACAGGACGTCATGGATTCTTTGCAAGTTATGAAGCATTTATCCGTGTGGTAGATTCTATGTGTGCACAGCATGCAAAGTGGTTAAAGGTATGTAATCAGCTTCCGTGGAGACAGTCCATTGCTTCCCTGAACCTGATTCTTACATCCAATGTATGGCAGCAGGATCACAATGGATTTACCCATCAGGACCCGGGATTTTTAGATCATATTGCAAATAAGAAGGCAGATGTGGTACGTCTTTATCTGCCACCGGATACCAATTGTCTGCTGTCCTGCTTTGATCACTGCATCAGAAGCCGCGATTATGTGAATGTGCTTGTTACATCCAAGCATCCGAGACAGCAGTGGCTGACTATGGAACAGGCAGTAAAGCATTGTACACAGGGTATCGGCATCTGGGAGTGGGCAAGTAACGACCAGGGACAGGAGCCTGATGTGGTTATGGCATGCTGTGGAGATACTCCGACACTGGAGACATTAGCAGCAGTTACGATTTTAAGAAAGGCAATGCCGGAGATTAAGATTCGCGTGATCAATGTTGTCGATCTGATGAAACTTGAGCCAAGCACCAAGCATCCGCATGGTCTGACAGATGCAGAGTACGATGCACTGTTCACCAAAGATAAGCCAATCATCTTTGCATTCCATGGGTATCATACACTGATCCACGAGCTGACCTATCGTCGTACCAACAGAAATATTCATGTATACGGATATCAGGAGGAAGGAACCATCACAACACCATTCGATATGCGTGTACAGAATGAGATTGACCGTTTCCATCTGGTAAAGAGCGTAATTGAGCATCTTCCACAGTTAGGAAATCGTGGCGCTTATCTGACACAGAAAATGAATGACAAGCTTGTAGAACACAAGCAGTACATTCATGAGTATGGTGTTGATATGCCGGAGATCCGTGACTGGAAATGGGATTTATAAAATAAAATATCAACAGGATTCTTTGCGGAACTGTGCCGGAGTCATCCGGTGCCGTTCCGTAAATATTTTGTAGAAATATCCTTTGTTTTTGTAGCCGACTTCGGCAGCAATCGCATCGATTGTCAGTCTGGTGTGCAGCAACAGTTCTTCGGCTTTCTGCAGACGCAGATGCTGCAGATATTCCGTATAAGTCATTCCGGTCCGGTTTTTCAGTAACCGGTTGAAATAATCTTCCTGAAAATGGAATTCTTCACAGAGCATTCGTATGGAAATGTTTTTCATATGCTGCTTCATATAATCAGAAATTTCTTCATATAAAATCCAGTTCATTTTCTGTCGCAGTTTTTTTGACAGCGAAAATTCATATTGTGTATTTAAAATACGAAAAATGCGCAGGAGAAGTCCCCGACAGATGATCGGAGAAGCCTCATCATGACGCTGTAATTCCAAAAGAAGTGATGTCATGGTTTCATCCATCTGTGAGACTGCCTCCTCTGCCTGAGGGAGAAAATGCAGATATTGCTGGAGCGATTTCTGTTCCATCAGTGCCATCTTCAGGAACGAGCTGATACGCTCTGTTGTAATCTGCCGTTTCATAATGTCCTGAAACATCACATTGGTAATGCCAAGAAACAGAAGTGTGGCAGAAGTTCCTTCCATGATTTCCTGATGCAGACAGTTTTTGTCGATCAGGCAGACTTCACCCCGGTGAAAAGTAAATTCATTGCCCAGAATTTTCTGCCGGTATTCTCCGTCAATGATATAAAACAATTCCAGATATTCGTGTGAGTGCATCTGCGTGCGCATGCCGGGTGTAAACTCTTTTTCATAAAGGAACGAGGGCTGGGAGGGCAGAATCGTTGCAGAAAGCATATGTCCGTCATGAATATCCCACAGCAGGGAAAACAGATGTTCATTTTCCGGAAGCGGATAGGTTTTGACAACGCTTTCATGAGCCGAATATTCCGGATGCAGAATCTGAAACCGGCTGAAGTTATCCGGGATCTGTGTATTTGCACTCTGATAAATCAAATGTTTTGTAAAATTCTTCAAATCCATGGAACGTCTCCTGTAAAAAATTACTCCACCATGGAGGTGGAGTAATTGTAAGTGTATGTTTTTGCCTGTTATTTATTTCATGGCATTTTTCTTGGCGATGGAAGCACGCTTGCGCATCGTAGGATCCAGAATTCTCTTGCGGATACGCAGGCTTTCCGGAGTTACCTCAAGAAGCTCGTCGGTATCAATGAAGTCAAGAGCCTGCTCTAAGCTTAATTTGCGGGGCGGAACCAGAGTCAGTGCCTCATCTGCAGAAGAGGAACGTGTATTGGTCAGATGCTTTTTCTTGCAGACATTTAACTCAATATCTTCGGCTTTGGAACTCTGTCCGATGATCATACCGGAATATACTTTTTCGCCAGGTCCGATAAAGAGCGTACCACGCTCCTGTGCGGAGAACAGACCGTAAGTTACGGATTCACCGGTCTCAAATGCAATCAGGGAACCGGTAGAACGGTAAGCGATCTCACCGCGGAATGGCTCATATCCGTCAAACATGGTATTGATGATACCGTTTCCTTTGGTGTCGGTCATGAACTCCCCACGATATCCGATCAGACCACGGGAAGGAATCTTGAACTCCAGACGGGTATAACCGCCGGCAATGGAACCCATATTTAAAAGTTCACCTTTCCGCTGCTGCAGTTTGGAGATGACGGCGCCGGTAAATTCATCCGGTACATCCACGTAAGCAAGTTCCATTGGCTCAAGTTTTTTGCCATTCTCATCGTAGTGATAGAGAACCTCGGCTTTGCTGACTGCAAATTCATATCCTTCACGGCGCATATTCTCGATCAGGACGGACAGATGCAGTTCACCACGGCCGGATACTTTTAAGCTGTCCGGGCTGTCGGTTTCTTCGACACGGAGAGAAACATCGGTATTTAACTCACGGAACAGTCTGTCGCGGATATGACGGGAAGTGACATATTTTCCTTCCTGACCGGCGAGAGGACTGTCGTTTACTAAAATCATCTTTGATTATTTGTGCTGTTTTGAGAATCATCCTGGTAAGGGGAGTACTGCGCGACCATGTTTTCAATTCAACAACCACTACTGGTTTTTAGCGATCTTGATGGCACCCTGCTGGACAGTCATAGTTATGACTGGCAACCGGCAGCCCCCTGGCTCAGCCGTTTACACGAAGCCAATGTTCCCGTCATTCTCTGTAGCAGTAAAACTTCAGCGGAAATGCTGTACTTGCAAAAAATGTTGGGGCTACAAGGCTTACCGCTGATTGCAGAGAATGGCGCAGTGATCCAGCTTGCTGAACAATGGCAGAATATAGACGGTTTTCCACGCATCATCTCAGGTATTAGCCATAGCGAAATCTGCCAGGTTTTAAATACGCTACGCGAGAAAGAACATTTTAAATTCACGACTTTTGATGATGTCGACGATGCAACCATTGCCGAATGGACGGGATTAAGCCGTAGCCAGGCGGCGCTGACGCAGCTGCATGAGGCGTCGGTAACGCTAATCTGGCGCGACAGTGACGAGCATATGGCACAATTTATCGCTCGCCTGAACGAACTGGGCTTGCAGTTTATGCAGGGTGCGCGCTTCTGGCACGTACTGGATGCCTCTGCCGGAAAAGATCAGGCTGCCAACTGGATTATCGCGACCTATCAACAATTGTCAGGCAGACGCCCAACCACACTTGGCCTGGGCGATGGGCCAAACGATGCGCCTTTACTGGAGGTAATGGATTACGCGGTGATTGTGAAAGGGCTAAACCGTGAAGGGGTACATCTGCATGATGAGGATCCGGCCCGCGTCTGGCGAACGCAGCGTGAAGGACCGGAAGGCTGGCGTGAAGGGCTGGACCATTTTTTCTCCGCCCGTTAAGCGTTATCGCTCGCGAATACCCGATTGCGCCCGGCCTGTTTTGCGAGGTAAAGCCGACGGTCGGCCAATGACTGGAGTTGTTCAAAATCATAATCACCGGTTTCCTCGCTGCTGCTTACCCCCAGCGAGGCACTGATGCGTATCGTTGTACTCTTGGCGATCAGCATCTCTTTTTCATTTAACTTCAGGCGAATACGTTCTGCGACCTCCGCAGCCTGCGTCAGATTCGCGCCTGGCAGAATCACACAAAACTCCTCACCACCGACCCGCCCGGCAACGTCCTGCGCACGCAAGGAACTGCTAATTAATCCGGCAGCATGAGAAAGAACACGGTCGCCCACCTGATGACCAAAGCGGTCATTAATCGCTTTAAAATGGTCAAGATCGACCTGAATGACAGAAAATGGATGTTGGTGCATCTGACACAATTTAGCGAGCGGACGGGCTTTTTCGAACAGTGCGCCACGGTTATATAAACGCGTTAAGGTGTCGTGCCACGCCTGCCACTGCAACGAGCTTTGCAGAACATACATGTTGCTGACCATCCGGCGAATCACATACCAGGAGAGGAGTAACATGGTGGTAAAGAGCGCCCACAGCAGGGTTAATGCAATGCTGATACTGCCGAAATCGCCGCGCACGCCTTCGCTTAGCGTATGGACGCGCACCAGCACACCGTCGAAATGGTCCAGACGTTCCCAGCTAACATAGCGACTGTCAATACGAATGCCGCCCCGCGTGTCATGTTCCATTGCCTGCGCCAGCAAGGCCAGTTCACGAGGATCAAAAATATTCCCTGTTGGATGGTCAGGATTGGAAGAGGTCAAAAATCTCAGCTTACCGTCATAGAGCTGATACTCACCATCGAGGTTTTTATCGATGGCGTTTCTTAAAAATTGCTGCATAGTACGCACGGGAATACTCATCCCCAGCACGCCATACCAGTAGTTATTACTGTCTACCGGAACGCTGACGGTAACCTGCGGTTCAGTATTGCTGGCGTGTTCCGGTTGCGAAGTGAACCAGCGTACCGCGCGGTGACGATTTTCTCGTTGCGAATGACCGATAAACCAGGGTTGGGTGACATAGCCGTAATAACGCGTTGGTACATTGCGCGTAAACAAGGTCGGCTGCGTCGAAACGTAAAATCCAGCACGCGAGACATACATCGCCTGTTCAACCATCGACGAGGAGTTGTGCGCCAGTCGCAGCAAGTAACCAACTTCCAGTGCAGCGGTAATTTCATTGTCGAGGATTTCATTTTCGCGAGACAGGAGATTCCCCTCGCTGACTAATGCATCCGATACGCCATTGACTGGCAGGGTGCGCCGTCGGTTGAGTTCGATTTGCCAGGCGTGCTCGTCGCGATGCTGTTCGAACTCGGTTACGGCATTACGCAGAGAGATGAAATCCAGTGGCGCCACGAGAGCTTCGCGCATGCCATTACGCAAAAAGATCAGTTTGTCGACGTTATACTGCAAATGCTTATCGAGCGCGTTGGCTACGTTTTCCAGATGATTACGCTGGCTGGAGATATAGGCATCTTCCAGCACCACCACTTCACGCCAGGTGAGCAAGGTGGAAAAAAGCAATACCACGATAAAGCAGAGATTAACGACATGACCAGGCCCCAGGCGGCGTGCGAGTTTTTTCAACCAGCTCTGGTTTTCCATTTTTGTCTCGTGCTGCACCCTGACGACTCCCAACCTGCTTTTTTATGATTCTGGCATAACCCGGCGATAGCGTACCGCAAAAGAGCGATAATTTTATAATGGTGGCATGATAAGAAGCGACTATCATTCATTGCAGGCATTGGGACACCAGGCCGGATGTGATCCGGCCTGGTGTTAATGATACCCTTTCAAACTTCTTCCGCAGAACGACTCCCCTCCCCCGGAACAAGCTCGGTTTCATGAAAAGCCTCCCGCTTGACCCCGTAACCGTCATACCAACGACACTCAACCATACCGCTGGAGTATCCAGTGACAATCATCCGCGGGCCGCCCTCTTTAACCGTAACTTCCTCACTAACCATAAAGCTCATACTCGCCTCCTTTTTTCGAGTGAAACTTGTTCACCTTAGTTGAAGATGGCGAATTTTGCATAATGGCCAGTGCGAGTATTAATGTGCCTGACCGCGCATTTTCGCTACTGCTTTCACTCCCAGCACCACGATGCCGCCGATGATAAATCCAAGAATCAGATTTAAAACAGTCGGTAATATCATCGCCACCACTGCACTTTGCTGCCCGGCGAAATGTTCAATGGCGTGATGCAGCGGCGCAATACCATGTACCACAATCCCGCCGCCGACGAGGAACATCGCCAGCGTGCCGACAATCGATAATGCTTTCATCAACCAGGGCGCAATGATCAATAACCCTTTACCTAATGCCTGCATCAGCGCGCTGGATTTTTCCGCCAGCCAATACCCCAGGTCATCAATCTTAACGATAACCCCTACCAGACCGTAGACGCCCACGGTCACTACCAGCGCGATGCCTGAAAGCACCAGCACCTGATTAAGCAACGGCGCTTCTGCCACAATCCCCAGCGTGATGGCGACGATTTCCGCAGACAATATAAAATCGGTACGAATCGCCCCTTTTATTTTGTCTTTTTCAAACTTCAGCGGATCCTGCGCCGCCAGCTTCTCCAGACGCTGCTGACTCTGCGCCGGATCTTCTTTATGTTTACGCGCCTCCAGCATATGCAGCACTTTCTCTACCCCTTCAAAGCAGAGAAACGCGCCGCCAATCATCAACAGTGGCGTAATCGCCCACGGGATAAACGCACTGATGATCAGCGCCAGCGGCACCAGAATCACTTTATTGATCAGCGATCCTTTCGCCACGCCCCAGACCACGGGAAGTTCCCGGTTGGCCCGCACGCCTGAAACTTGTTGCGCATTGAGCGATAAGTCATCCCCTAATACACCGGCGGTTTTCTTCGCCGCCAGTTTGCCCATCACGGAGATATCGTCCAGCAGTGTGGCGATATCATCGAGCAACGTCAGTAAACTACTCCCGGCCAAAAGCATTCCCTCTCATTTTTATTGTTGAAGGGTGTAAGTATGAAGCAAAAACGGCAGCTCTGATACTTGCTTCACAGGTCAACATTTTTTTAACAATCAAGTGCAATTATATCTCTCGCCAGCAGAATGATTTTCACGTTTACTATGAACCACCTTTTTATTTCCACCGTGAGGGATTATGCGTTTCCGCCAGTTGTTACCGCTTTTTGGCGCGCTGTTTGCGTTGTATATCATTTGGGGCTCAACCTATTTTGTCATTCGGATTGGCGTGGAAAGCTGGCCTCCATTAATGATGGCGGGCGTGCGATTCCTGGCAGCCGGTATTTTATTGCTGGCATTTTTGCTACTGCGCGGACACAAGCTCCCCCCGCTACGTCCGCTGCTCAATGCCGCGCTGATTGGCCTGTTATTGCTGGCTGTCGGTAATGGCATGGTGACGGTTGCCGAACATCAAAATGTTCCTTCCGGCATCGCCGCCGTTGTGGTTGCAACCGTGCCCCTCTTTACCCTGTGCTTCAGCCGCCTGTTTGGCATTAAAACGCGCAAACTGGAATGGGTGGGTATCGCCATTGGGCTTGCCGGAATCATCATGCTCAATAGCGGTGGAAATTTAAGCGGCAATCCGTGGGGCGCGATTCTGATTTTAATCGGCTCGATTAGCTGGGCGTTTGGCTCGGTTTATGGCTCGCGCATTACCTTACCTGTAGGGATGATGGCGGGTGCGATTGAGATGCTGGCGGCAGGCGTGGTGTTAATGATCGCGTCGATGATTGCGGGTGAAAAACTGACGGCGCTCCCTTCCCTTTCAGGCTTCCTTGCGGTCGGCTATCTGGCGCTGTTTGGTTCGATTATCGCCATTAACGCTTATATGTATTTAATCCGCAACGTCAGTCCGGCTCTCGCCACCAGCTACGCCTACGTTAACCCGGTGGTCGCGGTCTTGCTGGGTACGGGACTGGGCGGAGAGACGCTGTCGAAGATTGAATGGCTGGCGCTCGGCGTGATTGTCTTCGCGGTGGTACTGGTCACGTTGGGAAAATATCTCTTCCCGGCAAAACCCGTAGTTGCGCCAGTTATTCAGGACGCATCAAGCGAGTAAATGAATCCCCTGCGTGTCGATCTGCGCGCTGGCACCTTCGCCGCAGATCCACTCTTCCAGACGCTCGGTAAGCGCTTCATCCGTCAGCTTCTCGCGCCCACGTAACGCACACTCCCAGACAATCAGTACACGCCAGCCGAGTGCCTGCAAGCGATTGATATCGCGGCGATCCCGCTCAACATTTTTACCTATCTTCTCCAGCCAGAACTCGGTTCGAGTCACAGGCACTTTAAACAGATAGCAGTGATGATGATGCCAGAAGCAGCCGTGGGTAAATATCACGCAGCGATATTCATCAACGACAAAATCCGGGCGTCCGGGCAGACTGGCGTCCTGAACGCGAAATGCCAGGCCCTGCCCGGTTAACAGACTGGCGAGGCGCTTCTCAATCACCGTATCACGCGTGGCAATCGCGCGCATATTTTTGCTGCGGGTGGCCTTATCGTGAACGTCGGCCATGTTGTGCCTCTTGCTGACGCAACGCCACCGCCTGTTTGATTTTTGGCTCAAGCAGTTTTGCCACCGCTGCAAAGACCGGTACGATCACCGAGTTACCGAACTGGCGATAGGCCTGAGTGTCCGAAACCGGAATGCGGAATTTCGCTTCTCCCGGCGCTTCAAAACCCATTAAGCGCGCACATTCACGAGGCGTTAACCGACGTGGACGATGTTGCTGATTCAGCGGATCGTCAAAGTCTTTCTCATCCGTGGCCATATCCCAACCGCGATCGATTAAAATTTCCGCGCCATCTTTGTAATAACGAGCAGACAGCGTACGCGTGACGCTTTGCGGATTGTTCGGATAAACCATTCCATAACCGAAGCCGTTACCGCGTGCCTGATGTTTTTTCGCATAACGATAGAGGTACTTCCACAGCACCGGCGTCAGGATATATTTCGCCTCGACCATCGGGTCCAGCAGCTGCGCCAGCGTCACTCGCTGTGCAGGGAAACATTTGCTGATATCACGCAGAGTAAAATCGGCTTTCAGATTCAGATCGCGACGAAAACCCACCAGCACGATGCGTTCACGGTGCTGCGGCAGAAAATGTTTGCCGTCGATGATTTTCGGATCGTCCGGCCCGTTATCTTCTGCATCAGCCACGTCATAGCCCAGTTCGTCCAGCGTCTGCATGATGATGCGGAACGTTTTACCCTGGTCGTGACTTTTCAGGTTTTTGACGTTTTCGAGCACAAACATCGCCGGACGACGCGCGTCGATAATGCGCACCACATCAAAGAACAGCGTGCCCTGGGTATCGCAGGCAAAACCGTGCGCCCGCCCGAGCGAGTTCTTTTTCGATACGCCAGCCAGCGAAAATGGCTGACAAGGGACACCGGCCAGTAAAACATCGTGTTCAGGAATGTGTTGACGAATATGTTCCGCCGCCGCCTCATCACTCACGCCTTCTTGATGGCTGAGGGTGATGTCGCGGATATCCTCATTAAAATGATGCGTCGCCGGGTCGCAATAATGGTTGGCTTTATAAGTGCGTACCGCATGTTTGTTCCATTCGCTGGTAAACACGCACTGTCCGCCAATCGATTCAAAACCGCGACGGATGCCGCCAATTCCGGCAAATAGATCGATAAAGCGAAACGCATAATGCGGATGATGTTCCGGTGGTTTGGGTAACAACGTTTGCAGATGGGCAAACTCTTTCTCACTTAAACGGTGCCATGCCGAGTCATTCGCCAGCGCACGTTTTAAAATTGCCGCACTCCAGTGATTCTCACCCACACCATTAAGCTGCGCCACCAGCGTTTTAACATCATAAATTTGCAGCAGTTTCTCCAGCATTGCCTGTGCGGCATTCCCGGTGCTGTATGAATCGGTTACTGATATATTTTCCTGCATAGATTTAACCGGCCATCTGAGATGGCCGACAGGTTAACATAATTACTGCCGTTTAGGGCCACGCGCTCAGCCAGCGGGTGAAAACGCATCTATCACCTTGTGATCGATACCTTCATTCTCCCCCGCCAGTTCGGCACCGAGCTTCGCCATAAACTCGACTAAAAATTGCGCGTTGTGCTGTGCCAGCTGCTTGCCTCTTGCGGTTTGCATGGTTTGCGGTAATTTCAGTAACGTTGTCTGGAAATGATCCAGCGCGTAGCGTTTATCATCAAGCGGGCGATGCTGTGCGAACGGATCTTCGCCATCAAACAGCGCCAAGCCCAATGCCCCTGAAACGGCAAATACGCGCGCCAGGCCAATCGCCCCCAGGGCTTCCAGCCGATCCGCATCCTGGACGATTTTAGCTTCCGTTGTTAAGGGGGCGATTTGCGCGCTGAAACTGTGAGCGGCAATGGCATGACAAACGGCCTCAATTTTCTCCGCCGGAAATTGCACGAACTCTTCACGGAGCAGGCGACGCGTCTCTTCTGCCGCCAGGATTGAAGAACGCTGCCGTTGCGGATGATTTTTCGCCATGCTCACGATATCGTGAAAATAACAGGCGGTTAAAATCACCAGCATATCGACATCGTCATCTGCCGCCAGTTTCTGTGCCGTAGCCCAGACACGGCGAAAATGACACAGGTCATGCGCCGCGTCCTGATGTTGGTGATGGTTTTTCAACCAGTTCTCAAACTGTGCCTGCCAGTGTTGTAACTCCATACGCGCTCCGTTGCCAAAGAGTCGCAACCTTAGCAGTTTTTATTCATAGCGTCTGCAACGTGCAGGACGAGGTCGGGTGTACCATGCAATGCCGCCTAACAAGGCACCAACCAGGGCCATAAACAGAAATCCGACCAATGCTCCTAACCACTTCCCCGCGGTAGATCCTAAATCACTTTCAAATCCTGACACGGGGGCATCGGGGATCCGGCTCATCACCCAGATGTATCGCGCCATTGCCCAGACGAAATAGCCACACCATGTATAGAAAGCCCACAAAGCCAATTTGCCGCCAGGGCTGCGAGAGAGTCTCTCTTCCATCTTTGTCGAACCGTATTCCATTTTGAGATAACCCGGAAAATTCAGACTTAGAACTATTATGTGATAAAAATCACATTTTTCCACATTGGATGAGCCAGTCAAGACTCAATCATTTTTTGAACAAATAGATAAATTTTGCGCAACGGCGGTGAATACAGGAAAATTCGATTTGAACGATTTTATTTATCTTTGATTTCGGCTTTATTAATTCATTCAATCAATATATTGGTACTGATTACAATTATACCTTTTTATTTTTCTGTGTCATCATGCCTCCGTTATTAGCCTTTTATCGTCTTGTTTATATTTTTTTGGCCGGCATGATGCCGGCTTTTTTTATGCCTTCATTAATGTGCGCGAGATCACACCAGCCGTTTAGCACAACAATCATTGATACTCCCTATCTTTTCGATCAACTCATAAAATATTGATATACATCCATAATATTCTTGAATATTTATATTCAGAATTCATAAATATGAATTATATTAAATAGATTTGAAACATTTTGAAATCTTTTAAATACATTTGTTACATGTAATCTTTAAAATAAAATGAACTTCATAGAATAGTATCCAAATGTGCTTTTTTTGGATCACAGCACTTATTGATATATTCATGAAGATTATAATCACAAGGGAATACATAATGAAAAGAAAAGTTCTGGCAATGCTGGTCCCGGCGTTATTAGTTGCTGGCGCAGCAAATGCGGCTGAAATTTATAATAAAAATGGCAATAAAGTTGAGCTATACGGCAAGATGGTTGGTGAGCGCATTCTGACCGACCGTGAAAGTGGTGAAAAAGGCGATAATTCTCAAGATACCTCTTATGCCCGTGTAGGCGTGAAAGGTGAAACTCAGATCAACCCTGAACTGACTGGTTACGGTCAGTTTGAACTAGACCTGGAAGCATCAAACAGACACAACCCTGACCAAACTCGTTTGGCATATGCTGGTTTGAGTTACAAAGACTTTGGTTCATTCGACTACGGTCGTAATGTCGGTGTCGCGTATGATGCAGAAGCATTTACTGATATGTTTGTTGAGTGGGGCGGTGACTCATGGGCTGGTACTGACCTGTTCATGACCAACCGTACCAACGGTGTTGCAACCTATCGTAACACAGATTTCTTTGGCATGGTTGAAGGTCTAAATTTTGCTCTGCAATATCAGGGTAAAAATGAAGGTACAGGCAACTACAAAGCAAATGGCGATGGCCATGGTTTATCTGCAACTTACACTATTGACGGTTTCTCATTTGCTGGTGCTTATGCAAACTCTGACCGTACTAATTTACAGTCTGGTGATGGTAAAGGTGAAAGAGCCGAAGTTTGGGCGTTGTCAACAAAATATGACGCTAACAATGTCTATGCTGCTGTAATGTACGGTGAATCTCACAACATGAATTCCGACGACGGTGATGTTGTGAACAAAACACAAAACGTCGAAGCTGTTCTGCAATATCAGTTCGACTTTGGTCTGCGTCCATCCATCGGTTACTCCTATTCTAAAGCGCTGGACGTAGCAGGTTACAAAGATTCTGATCGTCTGAACTATATTGAAATCGGTACCTGGTATTACTTCAATAAGAATATGAACGTATATACCGCTTATCAGATCAACCTGCTTGATAAGAGTGATTATGTTCTCGCTCATGGACTGAACACCGACGACCAACTGGCAGTTGGTATCGTCTACCAGTTCTAATCAGCCAACGCGCCGCGGCGTGTTACTGTAAAACTTAACACCAGCCTGAGTTCGTCCCTCATCGAACTCAGGCTTTTTTATTGGCATTTCATCTCCATCTGCGGCACACGCAATTGCCAAAGCATATCGATACAGCCCCTTACCCTGCCCCTCCTGGCACAATAACATCAACCAGCGACTCTTCAAGCCAACACCCAAATGCATTTCTTTATAAATTTAATCTGTAACAAAACCGCTTCCCATATAGAAATATTTGCAAAAATAGTGCATGAAAAAAGCTTTTTCCCTACCAATCCGGGATATAAATATTCATCAGTACCACAACATTCCACAGCACTAAATCTCTCCCCATCGCCCCCAAACCTCTGATAATGGTCTAAAATCATTGAGGCCACTTGCGACGACGTTACTCAATAAGGAAAGTTTGGCGTGAATAATATTCAACACCAGTGCAGCATCATCATTACATACTTATGCCCGCCAACTACCGCTTTCGATATATTGACTCAATTTTTCAGCCTGGTTAAAAATAGCGACCAGCTCAGTCGCAAATATAGTGACTACCCTAACTAAGCAACAATAAGGAATACACTATGACTGTTCAAACAAGTAAAAACCCGCAGGTCGATATTGCTGAAGATAATGCGTTCTTCCCTTCAGAATATTCGCTTAGCCAATATACGAGTCCCGTCTCTGATCTTGATGGCGTGGACTATCCAAAACCGTATCGCGGTAAACATAAAATTCTGGTGATCGCCGCGGACGAACGTTATTTGCCGACCGATAACGGAAAACTGTTCTCGACCGGTAACCACCCGATTGAAACGTTGCTGCCGTTGTATCATCTCCATGCTGCAGGTTTCGAATTCGAAGTGGCGACCATTTCCGGTCTGATGACCAAGTTTGAATACTGGGCTATGCCGCACAAAGATGAAAAAGTAATGCCATTCTTTGAACAGCATAAATCGTTATTCCGCAATCCGAAGAAACTCGCGGAGGTTGTCGCCAACCTCAACGCTGATAGCGAATATGCAGCAATCTTTGTTCCTGGTGGGCATGGCGCACTTATTGGTTTACCAGAAAGCCAGGACGTGGCTGCCGCTTTACAGTGGGCAATCAAAAATGACCGTTTTGTTATCTCCCTTTGCCACGGTCCGGCGGCTTTTCTGGCACTTCGCCGCAGCGATAACCCACTGAATGGTTATTCTATTTGCGCATTCCCAGACGCCGCAGACAAACAAACGCCAGATATTGGCTATATGCCGGGTCATCTCACCTGGTACTTCGGCGAAGAGCTGAAGAAAATGGGCATGAACATCATTAATGACGACATCACCGGGCGAGTACATAAGGACCGTAAACTTCTCACCGGCGACAGTCCTTTCGCAGCGAATGCGTTGGGTAAACTGGCGGCGCAGGAAATGCTGGCAGCTTACGCGAGTTAATCCCTGTTACATTGTAATGTAAGCGCATAATCAATCGCAGCCACGTTAATACTCACGACGTGACTGCGTTTTTTCACTGTTAACTTATGGCGTACTGAAGCCCGATGTTAATTTCTTTGCGGTAACGTAATTCGAAACACGTTATGCTTACTGAGATAGTGATACGTAGCACTTCCTCCATGTAATTCGGCAATCGCTTTGACTAAAGAAAGGCCAAGTCCCTGACCTACGGAATGACGCGAATTATCTCCCCGCCAAAATCTACGGAAGAGTTTTTCAGGCTCATTAATTTTCGTTCCAGGACTGGCGATATCAATATTAAGAGAACCGTTGGCATCAAGAAAACTGGTTATATGAATACGCGATTTTTCTGGCGAATATCGAATGGCGTTAACAATAAGATTCGATAACATTCGTTGCAGTAAAATTTTATCCGCAAAGATTTGTTGATTGCACTCGACCTTAAAACGAATCTCTTTCTCGTCTGAAAGATATTCAAGATAGTCCAAAAGATTTTCAACTTCCTTGTTGAGAGAAAGCGCATCCAGTTTCACCAAAACATTGTTTTTGTCTGCCCTGGCAAGAAACAGTATATTCTCTGTTAACCGCGAAATATTTTCCAGCTCTTCAATGTTTCCGGCAATTGTTTTTTGATATTCAGCGATACTTCTGGTTTGACTGAGCGTAACCTGATTCTGACCCAGTAATGCATTAATTGGCGTTCTAAGTTCATGAGCGAGATCGTCAGCAAATTGACTAAGGCGCTCAAAATCTTTGACTAAAGCATGATGCATTTTATTCAACGCCTGCCCAAGAGGTTTTAGTTCTCTCGGTAATGCGCTAACCTCAACCGGCACTCGGCTATCGTTATAATTCAGCGCTTCCGTTACGCCACTCAACTTTTTGATCTCTCGCAACCCCGTTCTGATTAACAACGGACTTAATACTGAGCACAATATAATGGCGACAATGCAAATTATAATGCTATTAATTTTATACTGTTCAAGCATGTTATGTCTGGCTGAAGCCAATTTAGCCACAGTAACCGTTAATGATGGCGAAACTTCATCAATATTAATTCGGAAAGCATCTATCTCTGTATCATTAATAATGCTTCTGTAAATGCCTGCTGCGCTGATTGTCTCACTAGCAGGTATGTTATTTAACATGTCATCACTGACATTTGTCCGGTTAACAATTTTATTGATGCCATCACCATGAATGATCAAAATATCCTGACTAACATCCATCATCCGGTTAAAGTACACAGGTAACGTATCTGGATTTACCCCATCAATTAACAACTGCTTGATCTGCGCTGTCCGGTTAATGAGTGTTGTATCATCGCGCCATTTCAACTCACTTGCCAGGCCATTATAGAGAGTCCATACAATTCCAGCGCCAGCAACAGACAGCAGAAATATAAAAAGCAAGGTTAAACGGACGGTTATAGATAATCTTTTCATTATTTTTTTACCGCTACGAATGAATAGCCCATCCCCCGGATTGTGGCGATTAGCTTTTCAGGAAAAGGATCATCAACTTTTGCGCGGAGCCTGCGAATGGCGACATCCACCGTATTGGTATCACTATCAAAGTTGATTCCCCAAATTTCACTCGCAATAACCGTTCTGGGTATAATCTCGCCAGCTCTGGAGGCCAGTAGCCAAAGTAACTGAAACTCCTTGCGTGTCAGTGTAATACTGATATTGTCCCTGCTCACACTTTGACTGACAGAGTCCATTTTTAAGCCACTGATTTCTAATGTTGAATTCAGAGCGTGATGTTGCCTTAATTGTGCCCGAACCCTTGCCAGCAACTCAGAAAATGAAAAAGGTTTTACCAGATAATCATTTGCCCCACTGTCCAACCCTCTGACTCTGTCATCGACAGAATCCCTTGCAGTAAGGCAAATAACAGGGGTTTGCTTTGCCGTTCTTAACGTTTGTAAGATCTGCCAGCCATCCATACCCGGAAGCATAATATCCAGAATGATCAATGCATAATCATCCTTCAGCGCAAGATAAAGCCCATCTCTGCCATCAGAAACGGCATCAATGACATAACCCGCTTCGGAAAGCCCCTGCGTTACCCATTCCTGGGTCCTTTGATTATCTTCAATAAGTAGAATCTTCATGAAAATAATATGCCATAAATCATATGTTATAGAAACAACCTGGTTCATTACAAAATTGTAATGCTGCTGTAAGGTTACCCTGGACGTTTTTTCGCTATCCTCAAAACTCATTCACATGACAAGGATATAAACATGTTAAAGCGTTATTTAGTACTCTCGGTAGCAACGGCAGCATTTTCATTACCTTCTTTGGTTTATGCCGCACAACAAAACATTCTTAGCGTGCACATTTTGAACCAGCAAACAGGAAAACCCGCTGCCGACGTGACAGTCACTCTTGAAAAGAAAGCGGATAACGGCTGGTTACAACTTAATACCGCCAAAACAGATAAGGATGGACGAATTAAGGCACTGTGGCCCGAGCAAACTGCGACTACTGGCGATTACCGTGTCGTATTTAAAACCGGGGACTATTTCAAGAAACAAAATCTTGAAAGTTTCTTCCCTGAGATTCCCGTTGAATTTCATATTAATAAAGTGAACGAGCATTATCATGTGCCTTTGTTACTCAGCCAATATGGGTATTCAACCTATCGTGGCAGTTAATGCGTAAATATGTAAAAGCTGATCTCTGCTACTGTTAGGGAGGTGACTCCCTGACAGATTAACAGTAAACGGCTCTTGTTGGCTAACGACAAAAAAGTGTGATGGCTTATGAAAAAGAATCAATTTTTAAAAGAATCAGATGTTACGGCCGAGTCGGTATTCTTTATGAAGCGTCGGCAGGTGTTAAAAGCACTGGGCATCAGCGCAGCTGCATTTTCTTTGCCTCACGCTGCGCATGCCGATCTGCTTAGCTGGTTTAAAGGGAACGATCGTCCGCCCGCCCCCGCCGGAAAACCGCTGGAGTTCAGCAAGCCTGCCGCCTGGCAAAATAACCTTCCACTGACGCCAGCAGATAAAGTCTCCGGTTATAACAACTTCTATGAATTCGGGCTGGATAAAGCCGCTCCCGCTGCTAATGCTGGTAGCCTGAAAACCGATCCATGGACACTGAAAATCAGCGGCGAAGTGGCAAAACCATTGACCCTCGATCATGATGATTTAACCCGTCGCTTCCCGCTGGAAGAGCGTATTTATCGTATGCGCTGCGTGGAAGCGTGGTCGATGGTGGTGCCGTGGATTGGTTTTCCGCTACACAAATTGCTGGCACTTGCCGAACCCACCAGCAATGCGAAGTATGTCGCTTTCGAAACGATTTATGCGCCGGAACAGATGCCAGGCCAGCAGGACCGCTTTATCGGCGGCGGGCTGAAATATCCTTATGTCGAAGGATTGCGTCTCGACGAAGCAATGCATCCGCTCACACTGATGACCGTAGGTGTTTATGGCAAGGCGTTACCACCGCAAAATGGTGCGCCAGTGCGACTGATTGTGCCGTGGAAATATGGCTTTAAAGGGATTAAATCGATCGTCAGTATTAAGCTGACCCGCGAGCGTCCGCCAACCACCTGGAATCTGGCAGCGCCTGACGAATACGGTTTTTACGCCAACGTTAATCCGCATGTTGATCACCCGCGCTGGTCACAGGCTACCGAACGATTTATTGGTTCAGGCGGCATTCTCGATGTTCAGCGCCAGCCAACACTACTGTTTAATGGTTACGCCGACCAGGTGGCATCGCTGTATCGTGGCCTGGATTTGCGGGAGAATTTCTAAATGCGTCTGACAGCAAAACAGGTGATATGGCTGAAAGTTTGCCTGCATCTTGCCGGATTGTTGCCGTTTCTCTGGCTGGTCTGGGCGATCAATCTCGGTGGACTGGGTGCCGATCCGGTGAAAGATATTCAGCATTTTACCGGTCGCACTGCACTGAAATTTTTGCTTGCGGCCTTGTTAATCACACCTCTGGCACGCTACGCAAAACAGCCGTTATTGATACGCACTCGCCGCCTGTTAGGCTTATGGTGCTTTGCCTGGGCGACACTGCATTTAACCAGTTACGCATTGCTGGAGTTGGGCGTGAATAATCTGGCGTTATTAGGTAAGGAGTTAATTACCCGGCCTTATTTAACGTTAGGAATTATCAGCTGGGTTATTTTGCTTGCTTTAGCGTTCACTTCAACCCAGTCGATGCAGCGAAAACTCGGCAAACACTGGCAACAGTTGCATAACTTCGTCTATCTTGTCGCGATCCTGGCCCCAATACATTATCTGTGGTCAGTGAAGATTATTTCACCGCAGCCACTCATCTACGCTGGGCTGGCTGTACTGCTTTTAGCCTTACGGTATAAGAAGTTGCTTTCCCTTTTCAACCGGTTACGCAAGCAGGCCCACAACAAATTATCTCTATAACTTCATATTGCCGACAAACTTCGCGTTATCCCGGCCGGATGCGGCGCGAGCGCCCTATCCGGCCCACACAGATCGCATCAAGTTATGTTTCGTTTGTCATCAACCTCAAATCATCGACATAATTTATTTTATTTCAATAAGATAGATAAGCACACCTGAGAGAACTATTCTCTTGTCTCCTAAGAGTTGTTGCATTTTGTTATATGTTACAATATAACATTACACATCATATACATTAACTCTGGAGGAAACTGTTTTGGCGATTCGTCTTCATAAACTGGCTGTTGCTTTAGGTGTCTTTATTGTTAGCGCTCCTGCCTTTTCGCATGGTCATCACTCACACGGCAAACCCTTAACAGAGGTCGAACAAAAAGCTGCTAATGGTGTTTTTGATGATGCCAATGTACAAAACCGAACGCTAAGTGACTGGGATGGAGTCTGGCAATCCGTTTATCCTTTACTGCAAAGTGGCAAACTTGACCCCGTCTTTCAGAAGAAAGCGGATGCAGATAAAACCAAAACATTTGCTGAAATTAAAGATTATTATCGCAAAGGTTATGTGACAGATATCGAGATGATTGGCATTGAGGACGGCATTGTCGAATTCCATAGAAATAATGAAACAACATCCTGTAAATATGATTACGATGGATACAAAATACTCACCTATAAATCAGGCAAGAAAGGCGTTCGTTACTTATTCGAATGTAAAGATCCTGAAAGTAAAGCCCCTAAATATATACAATTTAGCGATCATATAATTGCACCACGAAAATCATCTCATTTTCACATTTTTATGGGTAATGATTCCCAGCAATCTTTATTGAATGAAATGGAAAACTGGCCAACGTATTATCCCTATCAGTTGAGTAGCGAAGAAGTGGTCGAGGAGATGATGTCTCATTGATTTTTTTGCGCTGACTTCAGTTATTTAACAGAACAGTGCCTGGTAGTAACAACTATAATTTACCAAGACAAATAAGTAAGAAAAACTCAGACACGCTCATACTTGAGTCGTGTCTTTTTTATTATGTCTGTAGAAAAAAACCGAGAAAAAGGCGAACGATAAATACACAACTCAGCTATACAGACTGGCAGCGCAAATGTCTCCAGGAGCAAGTCATCTATCATGGTAAAGCTAACCAGAAATATAGGTTAATTTTTGTGTTTAAACCTTTTTTACTTGTTAGTATGATACAAAGGCTTTCAAAAAAGCTGGGAAATTCAACAACTCTTGGAAATTATGGACTTTGTCCCGCGGCTTTAATCTGACGGCCGCGCTCCTTTTTTGGCTCAATTATTGACCCCTTCTCTACGCAACTTCAGTTCCCGCCAGCAACTTTGCGGCAGTTTCATAGGATCAATGTCTAAAAGAATAATGGTGACCGATAAGAAAACGACTGAATAACTGTAGATTTTCGCTCGAAACCTTCCTGTCAGACCCATAGCGAATCAAGTGCTGAATGTCACAGTATCGAACAGAAAACAGTGACGATCTAACCCTTCAAGAATATCCTACGATTGTTCTGTTTAGGAAAAGCAAGGCGGGAAGTCAGGAGATAAGTCATTGATAAAGTGGCGGAGAGAGGGGGATTTGAACCCCCGGTAGAGTTGCCCCTACTCCGGTTTTCGAGACCGATGATACCGAATCGCAAAATCAAAAGGTTATAAATTTTTCTTGGAATAAATGTCTTAAAAACATACACGAAAAATCAATAAACTACGTTGAATTCAATAAGAATATTCCAAGCCTTCTTTGAGTTATTTTTGACCAGTTTGCTGTTTTTCTTTCTCATAAAATATTTCCTGATATCCCTTAACATTACTGATACTCAAGTAGTGAATTTATGAGCAATCCTAATCCATGCATGACGTGTGGTGCCTGTTGTGCATTTTTCGCGTCTCTTTTTACTGGGCTGAAGCAGATGATGCTGGCGAAAGGTTTATCAGAAAACCGTAGCGCCTTCTTGCATACGACGTGTCCGCAGTTTTATATAATCCCGACCAGAAACCTCTTATAAAAAGTCGATACACAAATATCATGGATAATCACCACCTTCTGACGAAGAATATCTGATGAAATTAATCGCCCCTCTCCTGAGACCATTGCGCTGGGGTAAATTTGTAACTACGTGTGTACAGTGAGGTGTCGTATAGCACGCCGTCAGGAAATGCAAGGTGCCCCCGATATCCCCGACTACAAGTCAGCAAACAAAGTGATTGGCTGGCAATCCACATCACAGAAATGGACAATGCTACTTTATAATCGAGCTTGGTAGCCACCTTGATGGTCACTTTTAAAAAAAGCGTTTACACAAAATGATAAGCAGGCTCACAGGACCTCCCTCTAATCATCCACATTGTAAAGCTCCTTTGTTGTAGGTAAGATCCGGCACCCTAATAATATCAAAAGGATCAAAATCATCACTGCATCCTTCCACAAGACATTTCATTGCTCGTAGATCACCATATAGCTCTGAAGAGTGATGCGGACATAACAGACCATAAACTTTACATTTAGAACCTTCTTTACCTTGTCTACTTTCCTCAATTTTTACTTTCAATGAATACAGAAAAAAAAGCTCCCTGATATAACCATCCCTGTCATCTATCGTCATCCCCTCCCTCAGTGCTCCGACAACCTCATCAGTATTTTCATTTCTCACCTCAAATACACTATTTCTCTTATCCATCAGCCCACTTACAAAAGCACTTAGCTCTTGATAAATTTCCTCAAGCTCATTACTATTTCTGGCATTTGAGTATATAGAGATCATAACATCAAGTTTATCTTGTAATTCAGGAGTAAGAAAATGATTATGATTAAGTTCACTTACTGATTCCGGAGTCGAAGGGTTACCTCTTCCTGATACATACATCCATGAATAAAGATTTGCTGAAGAGCCACTTGTTGGTAACATATCAAAACCCCCTTAACAAATAAATATTATAAAAAATATGGCTGTATAAAAATATTATACCTTACTTAATACCACACTAATAAGATCTTGCTTTCCTCCATGATAAGATTGCATGATTTCATGTCTACTCCATGAAATATCAGAAACATTATAAGATGATATATCTATTGGATTATATTCATTTCTCACACGATCATATAAAACATTTGTTTCTGTTGTATCAACAAAAAGAATTCCTTTTTTCCAGTCTCTCAAACATATCATAAATAGCATGCTCAGCCTGTGCTGGCAAGGACGAAATATTTAAAAGCGATTCTCCATTTATTTTATCCATTCTAATACCAATAATATCTCTATTATCGCCATATATTTTCTCTGCACTCCCGGCACCATAATACTGGTTGAAACAACGAACTTCGCTTGTCACCTCTTCATGGCTTTGAGATATAGTAAACATCTTCAACACTTTTGTTGTATTTTCCATATCTTCATACACGACAGCATTACCACCTTTACCAATAACGTTACCTAGCACGGGTGATTTGTTGTTGCTAAGCCTCAGCAACGCTGACTGAGTATAATCCGCTGGCGGTAACTCCGGCTGCGCATAATCCACTGGAGGTAAATCAGGTCTGTTCGAACGAACAGATCCTCTTTCTATAGTCGTGCTCACTGTCGATGAATTCAGCATAGCCTCAATTTTTCTGATGATCTCTCCCTTAGGCCATCCCAGTCTATACAGCATATTAGTAAAACATCCACTATGACTCTCTCTTGTCACGCAAAACCTATTATCACTTAAAACAACGCGATATGTTCTGTTGCTAACCTTTACTTGCGCCCCATTATCAGAGTGAGCGGCAGCATCCCTTACAGAGGGATAAAACACGATTATCAGGCAAAGTCAGGTTTCTGGTTAAAGAATTCCATGAACACCCCAAATTTACAGAAGATGGTGATAGCATACATTTCAACCTTCAAAATGAATCAATCTTTACTTTCTTAACAAACATCACCATGACATGACAACAAAAAACTGGAAATTAACTATTGTTTTTGAGTATCTGGCAACTCATTCATCCTTCCAGCATCCCGTCAGACGAACGTTTACGAACTATAAATCAGGTATTACTGGCCCTCGAAATCTGGAGATACTGACGTATCAACACGGTTCAGTAACACCCGATACCTCTTCCAGACTGTCAACAACGATGTCTCTTCATCCGTTGCGATCTGCAGCATCCTGAATATGAATGCCATAGCTTACGGCATCACGAAAAGTTTATGAGCGGCTCAAAGCATCAAGTATAGTATTACTAATCATATCGACCGTATGCTGATCAATGAGTCTGCCACGACTGTCATGGACGGCGCGTATTACACTTTCGTATACGTTGCTTAAATCTGCTGCGGAAAGTGGTATTCGCTTACCTATATCCAAAACGTAATCCGCATAGGCATTTTCAGCACGATTAGGAGCAATGGGAGCAGAGTATCCTGCCGGGGCGGAAAAGTTGAAGTTGGACTGTAATGAGGGAATTTTCATGTTTATATCTAATACCCTGCAAATCATTTATTACAACAAAATAAACTATATCAAATTCATTTACCATGAACTGCATGTATACTGACTTGTGTTCATGATTATATTAGGGTGGTTAAACTCAATAAAGTCACAAAAATGATTATAATTATGTAATGGTGTAAAATTAAAATATTTCTTAACTCCTTTCCCCAAACCATCATAATATGGATGAGCATCTACTTTACTATGCATAAAAGAAAGTCCCTCAAGTAGAGCAGGATGATTACTACGGTTAACAATTATTGCACTATTTTCAATATTTACACTATCATTACGACGATCCACATGCATTGAAATTCCATCAGGAGCATATATTGTACCAAGCTTACCTGTAAGTATCATATCCATATCAAGATAGATACACCCCTCCCCGAATGAAATACCGTGATTCTTTGTATTATATGTGCACCTGAATATCTCTCCTGCTTTTAATAAGGCTAAATTTCTGAAGAAATCAAACCATGCATGATTTCTTTTCTTTGCATACATAGAAATCAAAGAATCCTGCGCCTTTGAAATTTCCCTCAGCTCTTTCTCTAACAGATTCAACAAGTATTCATCTCTTTTGTCTTCAGTTCGTAACCTTTGTTCACATATAATATCATGATAAATATCTGATAGTTTTCTGTCATACATACTGAAGTCAACATCTTCCCGATAGATTATCATTACATTTTCAAAATCTCGTTCCAATTTTGAAAAAGCAGTCTTTTGGTTGACTGAAAAATCGCCATCAACAAAAATACCTATCATACGATCACTCTCTATCCTTGCCGCATTTGTGACATTATCTAAATAGGGATGCTGCTTAGTATTAACTATTGGAACCTCATCTTTCTTATATCGTTCAGGATTAGGTTCAAACCACTGAAAAAGAATAGGCGTTTTTTCATCAATGACCTTTAACTCATATTCCTTTCCTGCAAAAGAAACCGTTTGACAGGGTGAACTCTGCACTATATTTACTGAGTTATGGAAAGTTGTCCTTATCGGTGAAAGCATTCGTCGTCCTGTTTATCCATATTTTCTTCACAACTAACTCTTTAATCTATTAATTATATTGGCATACTCAACCACAAAACCTCCAGCAGTTTTGCCATCTTTGCTTTCCTAACAAACATCACCATGGCATGACAACAAAAACCGGAGCCGGACTCCGGTTTTGTGAAGCTGTCGGGTTACTTCATCCCGCCAATATTTTCCCACGCCCCGTCAGCACGCAGAATTTGCAGCGGTCTTACCACGCACTGTATCTGCTTTTTATCTGCATCCAGTATCACCACCTGCGTGATTACCCTGTCCTGCTCCGGAATAATACCATTCTCATCGGACTCCAGGATGTCTGCCGGCCCCAGACGCAGTTGTGCTGTAAGCGACTGCACGTGTTCACGGCCATCATGCTTTCCGCAACCACACAGACGCTGCATAAGTTTTTTTAGTATATTCATGTCATTCTCCTGTTCTGCCTGTATCACTGCCCACTTCATCCAGCCCCTTAACATCCTGCCACGGCCCGTCACCAAACCTGACCTGCAAATGCTGAAACAGCCCCTGAACCTGTGTGGCATCTTTGGGGTCAAGAAAGGTCAGTCCGGTGATGAGTGCGCCATCTGTATCCGGGAACCAGCCATTGCTGTTTGTCTCAATAATGCTCGCCGGCCCCAGACGAAAACGGATTTGTGTCTCCCCCGGGTCGCCCTTCGGTCCCTGAGGTCCGGTTGCCCCCACCGGGCCAGCCGCACCTGTTTCTCCTTTCGGTCCCTGTGGGCCTGCCGGGCCTGCCGGACCAGCATCACCTGCCGGTCCCCGCTCACCGGTTGCCCCGACAGGACCGGTGTCGCCACGCTCTCCTTTATCTCCCTTCGGCCCCTGAGGACCCGCGGGCCCCGGTTCTCCCTTTGGCCCGGGAGGTCCCACCACGGTGGGGATTCGGTTTACGGCGTCTTCCGCCGCTATCCTGCTTTGTTCCGCTGACTGTGCGCTTTCTGCTGACTCCCGGGCTTTTTCTGTTGCGGTCGTTGCATCCCTGGCTGCATTACCGGCTGCACTTTCTGCCGTCTTTCTTGACAATTCAGCTTCTGCTGCACTTTGTGATGACTCACTGGCTTTTTGAGCGGCCTCAGAGGCCGAGGACGAGGACGCCTCCTCTGACTGCTTTGCTGAGGCTGCACTTTCTGCCGCCTGCCGGGCTGACTCCGATGCATATCCTGCTGAAGTGTCAGCATGTGCAGCGCTCTTTTCTGCCTGACTGGCTGATATGCCGGCATTCCTCGCGGACGTCTCTGCCTCTCCGGCATTCTTCTTCGCCTCCCCGGCATGACGCGCTGCCTCTTCCACCATTTGTTCAAAACGACGCAGTGCCTCCGGCCGGACGTCATCCTCCGACATGGCACCGAGAAAATCATTCAGCGTCCCCGGTTGAGAATCTTCATACACGGTGATGGTCCCGGCATGGGATGGCGGGAATCCTTCCACCAACAGAATAACGCTGTACTGCCCGTACTCAACGTCCATGCTGTAACGACCGGCTTCATCCGGATTTTCAGAGGCCACCGTGTTCACCACCACCGTGCTGCTGGTCCGTCTGGCTTTCAGTTGAATGGTGCAGTTCTCTACCGGTTTTCCTGTGCCGTCTTTCAGTACACCTGAAATCTTTACTGCCATATTCACCCCACAAAAAAGCCCGCCTGAACCGGCGGGCTGTAATAAAGCTGTGTTACTAATCAGAACTTATAACCGACACCCACGATGAAACCGTCAGTGCGCCAGTCGCCACTGCCGGAGCCTTCATAAGCAATATCAATGGCCACGGATTCGGTCGGGTTAAACTGCACGCCAGCCCCCCACGCCAGAGACGTGTTGCTGTGGCGACCGTCATCACTTCCGGTCAGCACATCGTGCATTTTCCCCTTGTTGTCAGTTACGCGAAGATAATCCCCGGAGAAAGTCGACACACGGCTGTAAGCCACACCCGCCATCGCATACGCGCTGAACCATTCATTCACGCGCACAGACGGCCCCGCCATTACGCTGAACCAGCGGTTACGCACGGAATCTTCATGCCAGCGGGTATCGCTGTAACGGGTCAGCTGGCGATTCTTGTCTCCTGCATAGCTGAATGACGTCACCATTCCCAGCGTGTCCGTAAACTCATAACGGTATTTCACGTTAATCCCGTTAAGATTATCGCTGCCGGGAGCGTTCGTCCGGGCATGAAGATACCCCGCGCTCAGCGTGGCCTGCTGCTCAGACGCCCATGCAGGCGCACCGGATACGGCCAGACAGATGGCTGCGGACAACATGGCTGCACAAACTTTACGCATAATTACCTCTCTCTTTTCTGCAATAAAAAAGGCGCCATTTCTGGCGCCCGTATATGGGTTATAAAATTCAGCTAATCGTGATACCTGCGGTGGATTTCTTCATCACCACAACAAGCAAATCGCTGATACTGGTTGTCGGTGTCCAGTTATTGACCATTGAAGAAGAGACCGTAAACTTTAACGTCAACGTTCCCTGCCCCGCAGGCATATCAATAACGGAAGAAAAAACCGCCGGAGCATCCGTTGTTGACTGGTTAAAAATTTCTGTCCCGTTTTTCGTTACCTGCAAACGGCATACAGAATAAACATAAGACTGTTGATTATTACTGCCATAATGTTCCTTCCTGCTTCCTTTAAACAGCAGAGCCGGGATCATGACCTGTCGGTCAAACTTCTGATCATCACTAATCGTGACCGTAATGGTGCCGCTGGCATAAGTGCTCGTGCGGGGGAAAGACTTGCTGACCGTTTTGACAATATCGCCTTCAATCTGGTTGGCGGACAGTTTCCCCTTAATCTGACAGTTCTCATTTATCGTGACGTTATTGAGCGTCCCGGAGTTCGCATTCACACTGCCACTGATATCCGCATTTTTCGCCGTCAGTCGCCCGTCCGGTGTCAGGGAAAATGCCGGAGGATTACCGCCGCTGGTAATGGTGGGAGCCGTCAAATATTTCAGGAACACTTCATTCATGTATATCTGATCGCCCTGCCCAACAAACATCGGCTTTGTGTTGCCATTCGCAGGATTAATCATCGCAATCCTGTCTGCCGCCAGCAGCACCTGACTCTGCATGCCGTCAGGGGTGTTTTCAATACCGGCACCAATACCCGCGATATAAAGGCGTCCGTCCTGCATCTGCTGCAGCTTCACAGCCCACATGCTGTTCAGGTTATTATTTGTATCAACCTGAACCTTCTGTATCTGCTGGATCGCTGCACTCTGGTCTTCCAGTTTCTTATTGACGGTCTGTGTGATTTCATTGCTGACATCCGTAATGGACGTCCTGATTTCAGCCAGGTCAGGCGCAAGCTGACCGTTATCAATCTGCGTCCACAACTCCTGAGCCAGATGGGTTTTCCCTATCTCGCCTTTGAAAAAATCCTGATAGCCGGATGCATCATCACTCGGCTGGCCGACGGCCTCCACAAATGCCGATTTACCAACGGTATTCACGCTGCGGATGTAAAAGTAATAATCATAACCCGGCTTAATATTGCTACTGGCAGCTATCCAGTACAGCGCCGTGCCAAGATAGCGGGCTGTGGTTTCAACCTGCCTGATATCCGCAATCCGCTTTTCCGAGAACCAGAACTCAAACTGCACCGTCGGGTCATATACAGCCAGTTTCGGGACCGCTGTTATCTGAAAATACCCCGGTATCAGTTCAATAGTGACAGGCGCTGCCGGTGCGGCAATCCGGAACGATACCGACGCCGGATCGCCCTGCTGCCCCCACGCATTTACCGCCCGGACAGTCAGCATGTAACGCCCCAGCGTCAGCTGCCTGAAGCGGTATGTGGTTTCCGTCGTCCGGGCCGTGCTGACCAGCCGCTCACTGCCGTCATCCGCTGCCACGGTCAGGCGAAGCAGGAAGCTCACGCCCTTCACCACCTTCGGCGTGTCCCAGCGGGCCAGTACCTGATACTCCCCACTGTCTGCGGAGACTTCTGCGGTCAGGTGCTGCACTGCTGACGGCGTGACACCATTCACCGTGCTGCTCTGGTCACCGTCAAAGTGCGCCCCGTTATCCACGATGGCTTCTTTTTCCGGTACATGCTGCACGGCAGTGATGGCATACGTGCCGTCGTCGTTCTCACGGATACTCACGCAGCGGAACAGGCGCTGGCGCAGCGTCGGCAACTTCAGCCCCCACACGCTGTATTCAGCAACGCCGTCAGGAACCCGGCTCACTTTTACCTTCACGCCGTCGGTGACGGACTGGACCTCCACGCTGACCGGATTCCCCTGCCCGTCAACCAGGCTTATCAGCGTGGTGCCGGAGGATGGCAGCGTGATTTCACGGTCGAGCGTCAGCGTCCGGGTCTGGCTGTTCACCGCCAGCACACGCCCGCCGATGCTGATCCCCGCATAGTCATCATCGCAGATTTCAATGACATCGCCCGGTACATGGCGAAGGCCTTCGGCCCCCACGCTGAAATCCACGGTCTGCGTTTCCAGCAGTTCTGTTTTAATCAGCCACAGCCCGGCGCGGTGTGCCTGCCCCCGACTGGTACAACCAAAAGCATCCATCTTCGTGACATTACGACCGTAACGGGCAATGGCCTGCGTGTCCTCCACAAGCTCTGTTGCCGTCTCCCAGCCGTTATCCGGGTCAGTCCAGTTCACTTCAACGGCATTATGGCGGTCTTTCAGGGCGCTGAAGCTGTAGCGGAACGGCGCGCCATCATCCGGCATCACCACATTACTGCGGTTATAGGTCCACACCTTATCCGACGGTCGGTCCTGCACGAACGTCAGCGTCTGCCCGTTCCATACCGGCATACAGCGCATCGCCGAGCAGAAATCACTGAGCACATCCCACGCCTTACGCTGTGTGGTCAGGTAAGCGTTACAGGTGATGCGCGGCTCCGTGCCGCCAGAGCCGTCCGGCACCGACTGGTCGCAATTCTGGCCGATGACATACAGCGCCCATTTATCCACATCCGCCGCACCAAGACGTTTCCCCATGCCGTAGCGCGGATGGGTCAGCATATCCCACAGACACCAGGCCATGTTGTTGCTGTATGCCGGTTTTAACGTTCCGTCCCAGATACCGCTGTATTGCCGCGTCTGCGGGTTATAGTTCGACGGCACCTGCAGAATGCGCCCGCGCAGATGATAATTACGACTCACCTGCTGACTGCCGAACTGCTCCGAGTCCACCTGTACGCCGACCAGTGCCGTGTTCGGGTAGCACTGTTTCACATCGATGATTTCGGTATATGACGACCAGAGCGTTTTGTTCTGCAGCTGGTCTGTGGTGCTGTCCGGCGTCATCCTGCGCATCCGGATATTAAACGGGCGCGGCGGCAGGTTATCCACCACCACCGAGGCCAGATACTGTGAGGTGGTTTTTCCCTTAATGGTGATGTCTTTTTCCGTCACCCAGCCACCGTTACGCTGTATCTGAACCAGCAGGCGGACTTCCGACGGATTCCGGTCCCCCTTTGAGGTGGTTTCCACCAGTGCCTGCACACCGAAAGTAAAGCGCAGACGATCGATGTTTGCCGACGTGATGGTGCGGGTGATCGGCGTGTCGTATTTCACTTCCGTACCCAGCACCGTCTCAGAGCCGGAGGATTCAAATCCCTCCGGCGGTGTCTGCTCCTGCTCACCGGCCCGGAACACCACCGTGACGCCGGAGATGTTGGTATTACCTTCACTGTCCAGCACCGGCGTACTGTTCAGCAGCACGCTTTTTAATCCATCCACCGGACCTTCAATCGGCCCTTCGCTGATGGCATCAATCACACTCAGCAACTGCGTGGATTTGAGGTTGTCCTTCGCTTCGCGCGGGGTATGCCCCTTACTGCTGCCTTTACCCATTCCTCACGCTCCATAAACGACAAAACCGCCCGCAGGCGGTTTCACATAAAACATTTTGCATCAGCGACCAATCACCACAACCTGACCACCATCCCCTTCGTCTGCCGTGCTGATCTCCTGAGAAACCACGCGTGACCCCACGCGCATTTCACCGTACAGAACAGGCAGAACATTGCCCTGGGCAACCATGTTATCCAGTGACGAGAAATACGTGTTCTGCTTACCGTTATCCGTGCTGGTCGTTGTTGCGGTACTGGCTTTCGGTGCCAGCATCTGCGCAACGCCTCCAAGCGTCATCGCCGCACCCATTGAAAAGAGAATGTCACTGAAAGCGATACTGATCCCCGGCATCCAGATTGCCGTAGCAATCAACGCCGCACCCAGCACCGCCTGAAAAACACCGCTACTTTTGGCTCCCGCAAGACGCGGAACGATGTGGATCACGGCACCATTTTCCAGCGGCTCATTAAGACGGGCTGATAATTCGTTTTCGCCTGCATCACGCCCGGCAATCCGTACCTGATACCAGCCGTTGCTCAGTTTCTGACGAAACGCCGGGATCTGCATGGCCAGCGCCCGGATGGCTTCGGCACCCGTTTTCACACGAAGGTCGATGCGGCGGCCAAATCGTTGCAAATCCCCGTAAAGGCAGATGCGTGCCATGCCCGGTGACGCCAGAGGGAGTGTGTGCGTCGCTGCCATTTGTCGGTATACCTCTCTCGTTTGCTCAGTTGTTCAGGAATATGGTGCAGCAGCTCGCCGTCACCACAGTAAATGGCGGCATGATTCGGCACCGATGAACCAAAACAGCACAGCAGCACATCGCCCGGCTGCGCCGCTGACAACGGAACCTGATACAGCCCCGTTGCCTCCAGATTATCCAGATAGAGATTCTGACCGTGACGCCACCAGTCATCCTCACGATGAAAATCAGGCATCTCAATTCCCGCCAGATGGTAAGCATCCCGGAACAGTGTGTAACAGTCCGTCACCCCGTGCTCAAAGCGCCGCCCGGTGAGATGCGGCACACAGCGGAACTTGTGAATCGCCCCCCGGCAGACCAGCCACCACGGCAAATCACTCTGCACCTGCAGCCGCCGGTCGGCTTCACTCAGACAGGGCAGACCACCGGGGTGACTGTGGACCAGCGCCACAATCTCACCGTGCAGTGTTGCCTGCAGCCAGTCATCCGGCGACATCCGGAAATACGCCTCCGGCTCACCGGAGATATTCACGCAGGGAAAATATCTTTCCCCTTCCGGCGTTCTCACCACGAAGCCACACGACTCCGCTGGCGCACATCGCCGGGCGTGCGCCAGAATCGCTGATTCTGTCTCTGTCATGGGATTTACTGCGAAAGTTTGTTAATGGAAAGGAAGCCGCCAAAGTTGCCGACGTTATTGCGAAACTTACAGCCACTCAGGCATTTGCTGCATTTATCTTTCGTGATATCGGACGTCGGCTGGTCATATTCATCCGCGACAGCCGGACCGCTATAACCGCACTCATCACCGCGATAGGTCCAGGTGCAGGTGTTGGCCAGCATGATGCGCCCCGGAAAAACAGCGCCGTCCGTTTCCGTCGGTGTGGACAACACAAAGGAGGCACTGACCGCACTCAGTTCGCTGCACTGCTCGATGCGCCAGCGGCTGATCACCTCCTGCTCCGGATCGGCGTCGCTGTTTCCGTTGACGAAGTTCACCGCATCCAGAAAACGGGCGTAAACCTTACGCCTGACCACCGTTCCGCCGACCAGACTCTGCAGGTCTTCCGCCATCCCCGTGACCATGCCGTGCAGGTTAGAAACCGTCAGTGTCGGACGGGCAGCACTGCCCTTGCCGTTCAGTTCAAATCCCGTCCCCTGAATGGGGTATGCCTGATACTGCCGCCCCTGCCAGGTAACCGGCTCACCTTTTTCGTTCTGCTCATTACAGAAAAAATAACGTTCACCACCGACCTCTGTCAGATCGATTTCCCAGAGCACCACCTGGGCTGACTGAGTGAGGCGTGTCGTCTCATGATGTGTTTCCTGTGGAATATCCTGCATCAGAGCCTCCTATGCCACGACCTGTTCAAAATCTGCCGTTATGGTTACCCACAGCGCCCCCACGCTTGCCGACCATTTACGACAAACCACCCTGATCGGCTTCCAGTCATAAGGTGGCGTCCACTGAAATGCGCGGACGCCACCGTGCCGTTCCAGAAAGGCTTTTAAAGATGGGTGTTCACATTTACGAACACGTATCGTCACGCTGTAAGTCGACAACTGGTTATTCAGTCCCGCCGCACGACGCTGTTCATAACCATCGCCCAGCTTCACTGTCACCACTTTCGGCTCTGATACCACATTCATATCCGGGCGCACTTTCCAGTGAAACGTCTCCATTACCGATATGCTCCACTTAACCGACCACCATCACGGGCCTGCTGTTGCATAAAGTCCGCTGCCGCTTTTTTCCCGAGGTCATAAACCGCCTTCAGGGCAGCCGGACCTATCTGCCCGTTCGTGCCATCGTTATTGATCTCGATGTTGTACTGCGGGGAAAACATCGCCATACCTGAACCCCCAATATCCGCCACAACCCCCAGCTTACCGTCAGCACCACGACGCAGTGGCAGAATGGCTTCAGGTCCAGCTTCCCCCATCACACCCGCGCCTTTTGCAAAAGCAAAAAACGTCGGACGGTTAACCACCGTGCCACTGTAGCGACTCAAATCAGCCGACTGATAAACACCGCCATCAGCATTAGCCGTGATGCCGAATAAAGAACCGACGCCCTTTACCGCCTGCATCATAGCCATCTGTGCCATAATTTTTGCCATATCAGACAACAGAGAAGAGGTGAAGGATTTGAAATTGAGTTTGCCAGTGGTACAGAATGTCGCCAGCCCGTCGCTCGCACTGCTGAATGCCGATGTAAACATTTGTTCAGCAGTTCCTGCCGCATTATCCGCATCTGCCGTAAAATTCTGAAACGCCCGCATGGCACCGTTTTTCCAGTTACCCTGCACAACTTCAAGCTGTTGCCAGTAACGGCGATTCTCATTCAGTTGTCGGTTCAGGCTCTCCGTCAGCGCCTGCTCGGCCTTTCTGTAGTCATCCGTGTTATATGTCCCTTTCTGCTCACTATCCCGCCTCAACTGCTCCAGCTGTTGCTGGTATTTCTGGCGAAGACTCAGTTGTACCTGATATCGCTGTCGCTGCTGATCACCCATACCCACCGTGGCGATATCCAGGTCATGTTGCTGACGCTGAGCGCGCTCTTCTTCAGCCAGTTGACTGGTCAGCTGAATTGTTTTTTTCTTCAGATCGTTGAGTGCCGTCTGTTTCTGAAGCTCCTGCTGTTTTACATCCAGCAGCGTCAGTGCCTGAATCAGTTCATCTTTACGGGCCAGCACACACTTTTCATCTGCCGTCAGTTTTTTCCCGTCCAGGTCGCTGATGCGCTGCTGCAGAGCCAGAAGCTGTTTATGCGCTTCTGTCATCCTTTCCGTGGCAATGCCTGCTGACTGTCTGGCAGCAGCAATCTGTCCTTCCACCTGTGCCTGTTGCTGACTGTACTGCAGCAATAACCGGGTGGCCTCATCATTACGGGTTTCGCGTGTTTTTTTCTTACCGGATGCCTTGGCTTTCTCGTAACGTTCATTTTCACGTTGTATCGCCGCATCCCTGACAGCCTGATCGGCGTACTGCATGGCATTAATACGCGCAATTTCACGCTGATGTCGTGCTGCTTCCGTTTCATTCATCCGGTTCAGTGCAGCATTTTCAGCATTACGGCGTTTCTGTTGCTCCTGATAATTCCGCTCTGCCTGCTCTTTTGCATCCTGCAAATCCTTCTGGCGTTTTTTCTCCTGAAGATCGTTAAGACGCTGCTGATCGTATTCAACCTGAGAAGATGATGCCGTCCAGGGGAGTCTTTTCGCCCGCGACACTTTCTCCTGCAAAGTGGCAATCTGCGCATCCAGCGAATCTTCACGACCAATATTCATGGCCGCATCCCAGAACTGCTTCCACCAGTCAGACAAGGTTTGCAGCGTACTACCCAGCGCATTGAGGTTATTATCAATATCCGCAGTACGCCGACCGGTTTCCTCCGCCAGTGCAGACATGGCTATCCGTGCAGCATCACTGGACCGCCCCTGCTCCCCAAGGACGCGTATCTGCTCAAGCTGAGTGGCAGTAAGAAAATGCAGCTCATTGTCCAGAGCCTTCGCGGCATTTACAGGATCATCCTTCAGCCGCTTAAACTGATTTATGGTATCGCTGACCGACTGGCCAACCGATCGCTCCATCTGTGCGGCAGCTCTCGCCACCATACCGATATCGTTTCCACGAAATGCACCACTCCCCACCACCTGAGCCAGCGCACCGGCTGCAGCATGTTGCGTGATACCATTCCCGGAAATAGCACGACTGAGCGTCCACAGCTGCCCGGCAGTGACTCCGGCATAATGCCCCGTCAGCGACAACTGGCGGTTAAATTCTTCCCCCTCCTTCTGACCGTCATACCAGGCTTTACCCAGACCATAGACGGCCGCGGCAATACCGCCAATAACCCCGCCGGGCATCATGCCTTTCGGTGACATCAGTGTGTCTATCCATCCGGCACGGTTAGCCAGCGTTATCCCGGATCCCCTCAGCGCCCCTAAATTGCCGCGGGCCAGTTCACCTATCAGAACGCCTATCTCCTGGCGGGCTGCTGCACTTTTCAGACCCAGCGAATGCGTGGCTTTTCCTGCCTGCTCCATTTTGCGGATATACACTTCTGCAGCACTGCTTACCCCCAGCTGGGCTGCCTTAGCACGAAGCAACTCAGAAGATGAAAGATTCTGGCGGGTTGCCTGCTCTTTGAGCTGACGGATAAACGCCACTTTCTGTCGGGTAGCCTCTTCCTCAGCCTGTGTAAGAACACGGGTTTTCGCAGCAACCTCAGAAATCAGCGCCAGATAATCCTGCTGACCAATCCCGCCACTGTTTCTGGCCTGTCGGATCTGCTGCTGAATACGCTGTAATTCCTGCAGCCCCGCACTGGCCTGTTTCACACTGTCAATCTGACGATAAAACGCAGCAGCCGCTTTATCCTGAGCCTCCGCCAGAGCCATGGCCAGCGCCTGTTCCTCGCGCATTTTCTGGCTCAGTGCCTCCATGCGCTGGCGGGTTTTCTCCACCTCGCGGGCCATGCGTTCATGAGCCTGTGCGTTTTTCTCCACCGTCTGCGCATGGACGGATGCGGCTGTTGCAGCCGAAGAAGCCGCCTGCGTTGTCTGCCGGGCGGCCTGAGTCTGACGCTCCATAAAACGCTGCATACGGGCAGAAGACCGTTCTGCATCGCTGGCTGCACCATTCAGAAGGTTTTTGATACGGGGAATTTCATTTTTAAACTCTGCCGCATCAATCCCCAAATCAATGACCAGGTTGGCTATCTGGTCCATAACGCACACCTCCGGAAATACCTTCCCCAAGATGCATCAGTTCTTCGTCCGTTCGCTCCGGTATCCCGTTCTCTTCCGGTAAAAGGCTGAAATCAGCCACCGCAGCATCACTGCTGCCGGACACCATTCTCACGATCAATGCCTTCAGCGAGGCAAACTGCGCATCCATCCACACATCACTGAAGCTCTGCATCCGGAAATAATCGCCCCACTCACCAAGCTCAGTAGCCGACATTTCCGACAGCATCCGCCGCCAGTCTGCTCGCCTGAACTCCCGGGCAAGCCGCATGACAAACTGCATTTCCCGCGTCAGGACTTTTCCGGCGTCAGCGCCTCATGCTCATCATCCCCGGCATTCTCAATGGCCCCCATACCGCTCAGCGACAGAACCATCTCCGCCCCCGCACCCAGGGCATCATACGACCATGTTGTAATAACGGATGCGCAAAGCGTCTCAACATCCTGAGACTGTTCCGCATTCCACAGTGAGCGGGAAACCAGCCAGGCATTGATATCCATCCCCATCCGCAGAAAAGCAATCTGTCGTTCAGCCTCCGGCAGTTCTCCCTCTTCGGCATCAAACTTTGCCGTTCGCTGCTGAACAAACGCCAGATATTCAATTCTCTGCAGCCCGGACAGCTCACTGAGCACCACGGACTGTTTTTCATAATTAAACGTGCCCTGTTTCAGAAACATCATGTTCTCCACCTGCAAAAAAGCCCCGGATAACCGGGGCAAATGATGAGTATCGTCCTGTTAACCTGCGGCGCTGACAGCCACCGTAGCCACTGCCACAAAATCGCCGTCAGAAGTCATGCCCACAATGCTGACACTGCCCTGCTTCACGCCTTTCACCGTGGCCACAAGCCCGTTCAGGGTCACCGTGGCAGTCTGTGGATCTGTCGAATGCACACTGATCGCTTTGTCACTGGCTCCGTCAGGTTTTACTGTAAAGGTCAGCGTGGTGGTTGCTCCCACATTGACACTGGCGGATGCCGGTGCCACCGTCAGCCCGGTAACGCCCACGGTTTCAGTGCCCTCCTCTGCCAGATATGGACGCCCCACACCGCTGATTTTCACGGTGCGGGTCATCACGTCTTTTGAGGCAATGGTTTTACCCAGTGAACTCAGCCAGCCACGGAAAACATCAACAGTACCGTTGGGATATTTGATACGAAACGCGCAGACTTCACCGGAGTCGAACAACTGAACCAGTTTTTTCTGTCCGCTGTCACCCGGACGCCAGGCCAGCGTCGCCGAAGTATCACCGACGGATTTCTGCCCCTGGGTTGTCGTTTTCCAGTCTGCATCTTCATCATCGAGATAAGTGTCATCTTCTGCATCAGCGGTCATTTCGCCAGGTTGCAGATCCTTCACCATCGCAAGACGCAGCCAGTCAGTGTCCGACAAAGGATTCGCAAACGCATCGCCGTTGCCGGTATACATCCAGAACGTCGTCCCCGCACCTTTCGTCTTTGCCAGTGGATTTGGTGTGGTCATTACCACCTCCTTAATTCGTGTACGTGATCTGGTACGTGATTTCCGCCATCGCCCAGGTGGCCATCTCATTATCACGTTGATAGTTAAAACCGAGTGGGATCAGGGTGTCGATGAGTCCGGAAAGTGCCGGTATATCATTCAGGGCAGGAAAAATGGTGCTCTCCATCCACATATCCAGCTCTGAATCCGGTGCCTGTGCCCGGATGAAGACGGCAATATGCAGAACAGCCTGCCAGTCATCTTCATCCGTCATTTTTCCGGTGTACTGAGCATCACTCAGCCACACCGCCACGGCAGGCAGTTCCTGCGCATCAATAAATGCCGGAAGCCCGTCAAAAAACGTGGCGCTGTCTCCACACTGTTCCCGAAGGCGTGCCAGTACGACCTGGCGGATTTGTGTATGTCGGTTCATCGGGTCAGCCATAATCTCAGTTGTTGTTTCAGTGCATACCCCAGCTGTTTCGGCATTTCCGCAGCAATGATGCGGTCGCGGGCATCTTCAAATGCCTGTGTCAGCGGTCCGGACAGCGGGACTTTCACCACATCAATGGGGTAACGATTTTTGCCATCAATACGCCGCATCACATGCCAGCGACCATTCGCCAGTTGCTGAATAAACGCATCCCGGAAAAGATATTTCCCCACCTTCAGCACACTGCCACGGTACCGCAGTTTTCCGCCACGACGGGCCAGTCTGACCCGGGCTGCCCCCAGCTTAATGGCGGGCAGGTTGCCCCGGTTAATGCGAATGCGGGCATACATTTTTCCTGACGGACTGGCTTTCAGTACCCGGACACGTTCTTTCACCAGCCGGAAAGGGATCCCCTTCACCCGGTTATCCCCTGCCACGGTATTCTGTGCGACCTTATGTGTGGCAACCGAAACGGCTTTCTGTGCCACACGGTTTATCGCCCATGCACTGGCCTGCGGTACCATCCGGGTATCAAGGCTGTTCAGATTACGGATGGCATTCTCAAGCCCCTTCATCCCATACCTCTTTACTCAATAAAGATCATTGGCTTACCGTTAAAGCGTTCATGCCGTGTGACCGTCCATTGTTGTCCGTCATAAACAACGCGATCCCCGCGCCGTGGGCGGTATCCCGAAGAAAACACCACCAGAGAGACCGCAGGTCCGGACAGAGCATTCAGCTCTGCCAGTGTTTCTCCCGGGATCACAGTCATATCGGCATCATTAATCGAGGCTGTCTTTCCCATCTTTCTGACCGTGATCGTATCCATACGCGCTGCCAGCCGGGAAAAGGGATCAGACATTGAGTTTTACCGGCACTTCTTCTGCACTGGTTCCGGCATCTGCCCAGACAACCCCGACCAGCGGATCAGAGCCGCTGTTAGTCAGCTGAACTTTTCCTGACTTCAGATAAACCTTCTTACCCGTTTTCATGTCATCCGTTTTCAGCTTAGGCAGCATAAACACACCTTCGGTCATGCCGTCGCCTGTTTCACCCTGTGGAATATCGGTCAGCGCCACCGCAAAAACATCACCCACCTGCACCAGATCTCCGCTGCTGATGGCTGCACTGGCAACAATCGCCACCGTTTTTCCTTCTTCTACAAAATTCTTTGCCATAACTGTCTCCGCACAGCCCCGTTCAGGGCTGATTTCAGGTACAAAAAAAGCCCTTACGGGCCATCAGAGTTGTTGTCTGCGACGTTTACGCCGTACATTTCACCAGACCGCGGTGATCAACTGGCGCGACACCGGCGTCAATACGCACTTTCGTTGTCACGCCATCCACACTGAAGCCCTCCATCTGATCAATATATGGCGTATCCACACCGTTGAGATAAGCCACTTCAATCGTATCGGAGCCTTTTGACGCAGCCAGGTAGAAGGTGGTCTGGCTGTTATCATCAAGACGAGGCTCTGCAATAACGGTCGCAAAATCTTTCACCGGGTTAATAATACCGGCGTTAATGTCAGCCCCCTTGACACTTGAGGAGCGAATGACCTGGTTAGCAACAGACTCCATCGCCGTCGGTACCAGTACGAACGCAGGACGAATATTCAGATGACGCTCCCCCTCTTTCTGAACGCGCATCAACTGGCGGGCTTTATCCAGCGATGCCACGTCCATTGCAGCGCTCTCCAGTACGTTTGCATGTTTCGCTTTATCGAACAGACTTACATTATCTGTGGAGATTTTCGGGTTAGACGTCAGAATGGCATAAACCAGATCGGCAATAGTGGATTTCGCCGCACGGCCCAGTTTCATCGGGACATCGGTCAGCATATTCAGATCATCATTGATAATGGCCTGACGGGTGATACTGAACAGCTCGCCATAGGTCGCCAGTGCAATAGTGGCCTGTTTATCTCCGGTGGTGACGTATTTATATTCCGCCCCTTCACGCACCTGACGCAGAGCACTGAAGCCCCCCATACCCACACGATGGGCAATTTTAAAATCAGACAACTGACCTTTCCGCGTCCACTGTTCATAGGTTTCAGGGGCATCTTCCCAGCCCTGCAGAATGGCTTTGTTCGCAACATCCAACAGAATATTACCGAAGTCAGACGTACTGTGTGTGAACGCCGCACCGACCATCTGCATCGGGTTATAACCGGAAACCCCAATACCCCGTTCAGTCAGTGACATACGGGCATATTCACGCAGGGTCATCCCGTTGTAGACATTATCACGTTCGGTTTTTTCAAATCCGGCACGCGCCATCAGCGCCTGGCGGATCCCGTCCCCCACAAAATTACCGTTACCGGCATAAATATGAGCCGGGGTATTTTTATTGGATGGCGTGGACTCGCGCCCCATCTCGTTCAACAGCTTTTCGCGGGCCTGCTCCAGCGAACATTCAGGATCGGCAAGACACTGAGCCTGCAGCATCTGATAACGCCCGCCAAACATGGCAAACAGATCATTAATACCATTTACACGCGCTTTTTGCTCTGCCAGTACCTGCGCACGGATACTGTTTTCATCCACCACGGGTGCTGCTGCCTGCACTGGCGTCCGGGAAGCTGCAGGTTCATTATCCTGTACGCGTGGAGCACTGTTGCGTGGCGGAGTAATCATGTTTCGAATGGATTCCGGCATCTTTTTAAATTCCTCTGTACGTTTTGACTGAATACATGCCATTGCCTTAACGGCTGGCGTCACCTGATCAGCAAATCCATGTGCCAGACATTCGGCACCGGACATCCAGGTCTCATCCGCCAGCATGGCAGCAATTTCATCGGTGGTTTTCCCGGTTTTCTGTGCATAAGCGGGTAACAGAACCGCCTCAACTTTATCGAGCAGGTCGGCATAGGTGCGCATGTCCTCCGCATCACCGCCCGTAAAGCCAAATGGTTTATGAATCATCATGAAGGTGTTTTCCGGCATAATGACCGGGTTTCCCACCATCGCAATGACCGACGCCATTGATGCCGCCACACCGTCGACATAAACGGTAATGGACGCACCATGTGTTTTCAGCGCATTAAAAATGGCGATGCCTTCAAAGACATCGCCACCCGGTGAATTGATATGGAGATTAATGTGGGTGATATCGCCCAGTGCATTCAGATCACTGATAAACTGCTTCGCTGTAACACCCCAGAAACCAATCTCGTCATAAATATAAATATCCGCGTCACTCTGGTGACCAGCCTGCATCCTGAACCAGGAATTATTCTTCGGACTGGTCGTCGGTGTACTGCGGCTCCTGTCGTTTCGTTGCGGCACTGCTGCCTCCTTTATCACTGGCCGGATCGGTATCAAATACCAGGTCCAGCTTGCGGTTTTCATCAATTTCGGCCTTGCGCCGACGTTTGACATCATCCGGATTACGACCACCTGCACGTACCCAGTCTGATTCTGTCGCCGCTCCACCACGAATCTGGATTTTCCAGGCCTCAGCCTCCTTAACAGGGTCAATCCACGGCATCACCGGTCCGGAATACACCGCGGTATACAGTGAAGAACGGTCAAGATCGCGGGGTAGCCTGATAACACCGGATGCCACAGCCTGTTTCAGCCAGGCACGATACATCGGGCGGGTGACGGCACCAATAAACCAGTCCTGCAGGATCAGGTAGCCATCAGTGGATTCAACCAGCTCCTGACGCTGGGCGCTGTAAGTGCCGTTATAGTTGCGCGCTGTACTGGAAAAACTCAGACGACTGCCCGCCGCCACGGCACGCAACTGACCATTACGAAAAGTTTCAAGGTTAGGATTTGGGCGATCCGACTTCACCATTCCGATTTCTTCGCCGGGTTTCAGATCGTCGTAAATAATGCCTGGCTGAATGGTAAGCTCGCGTTCATTCTCCTTACTGTCATTACCATCCGTTTCATAGCTCTGTCCGTCGCCTTTGCGGATGTACATCCCCAGAGCAGCGGCGATCCTTGCTGCAGTCAGCTCAGAATCTTCATACTCTTTCAGGGCGCTGAGGCGGATCAGCACACCGGACAATAAAGACGTCCCGCGCATCTGGTGCAGACGGCGAACAAATTTAAGATGCAGCATTCGCTCTGCATCCACTTCTTTGGTTTCCATCTGCCGTCCGGATACAGGACGACTTTTATACACCAGATATTTTTCGGGACGCCCCCAGTCATCAACAAACACGCCCTGATTCAGCCTGTTGCTCTCATCACTGGTCATGGGAATAAAGTCCGGCTCAAGCGCCTCCAGCCAGAAATGAACACCGGCAGAAGGCGTCAGGCTGTTTATGCGCCCGGAAACCATCTGGGCAAACACCTCACCATCGCGCAGCCAGGTACGCAGCATCAGACGTTCCAGCATCGGACGGGTAAACTGCCCGGTGACCTCCGGACTGACAGACCATTCACTCCATCGGGTACGTATCTCCGCTGCCAGATCACGGGCAATGGCCCCATTGCGTAATACCGGATGTGGCTCGACAATAATCCCGTTTTTCCCCACCACCCGTTCTTCCAGCTTGTCAAATACACCAATGACCAGATCGTGGTTGTTATCAAGGTAACGGGCCTGCTCACGTAACGACACGGCCCCGTACTGGCTTAACTGGTCGGCAGTTCGGTTCTCCCGTCGGGCTTTGTGTGTCCGCGTCGTTTTTACGGCCTCATAAGCCTGGATCACCGCACGGGAACGCAGCCTTGCCGCTTTCCATCCTGGTGAAAAAACGCCAATCACATCATCAAGAATTGCCATCAGAACCTCGCCAGCCGGTACCCGGGATGCCCACGTCGTCGTGTAATCAGAGCCGCAAGGCGGCGCTCCCACTCCTGCCGCCCCTGCCGGATCTCAGATAAGTTTTCCATGGTCATCTGCTGACCATTAAAAGTGACGGATTTTCCGTCAAGCACCGCCATTTCAGCTTCCGTATAACGCTGAATCATGGCTTCAATATCATTCTGATTCATAACCATCCTCCGGAAGTCAGCCAGGGGTTAACATCGTCAGTTACTGTTTTCTTCCGTTTTTGTTTTTTAACAGGCGTGGATACCGGTTCCGGTGAGGGTGACGGTTCGGTACTGTCCGGGACACACTCCAGCCAGGTTTCCCGGCTCGCCCACTCCGGTGCATCCGGCCAGCGGATCTTTTCGTATCCATGCAGAATGACCAGAGCCTCGGCATACACCATCAGGTCAAAAGCTTCGTTGGCACCGCGACCCGGCTTACTCCATTTCCCGTCACTGCTCCGCTCTTCATACGTCAGTTCGTCGTAAAACCAGCTCCCCAGCCAGTCAGGGAAATGCACATAGCCGGGACCTGGCGAGTCACGCCATAACGCGTTATTCACCCGGTCTTTCAGGGCATCCGTCTGAAGAAGCCAGAGCGGCACATCACCTGCGGCCTGCGCCCGTCGGCCCGTTCGTCCGGTGTTATCAGGGAATGTACGGGTGATCAGTTTTGCGCGCCGGATGCTGTCGCCCTTAAACAGGTAAATACGTTTGCCAAGGCCATCACGACGGCAACGACGCCAGAATTTATAGGCATTATCAGTGACCCCGTCTTCACCGCCGGAGTCCACCGCCATTGCCATCAGTCGCATTTGTTGAGAAGGGTCGGAGGCCAGCGGCCAGCTTTTATGAAAAACATCCGTCAGCAGGACATCCCAGTCTTCCGGATAGCTGGCCGGATCAATTCGCTGGCTCTCCCCGTCGCTGTCACCGCGCAATGACTGCGTGATGTTGTAACGATCAATAATCCAGCGTTCGCCACGGCTGCCATAGCCCGTTACCTGAACCACAAAACGGCGATGACGTCCCGCCTGCACATCCACTGTCGCCACAAGGAAATTAACGCCATCCGGCACACTGCGGGAAGGAACTGGCTCTGCCCGCTGCTCAAGCAATTCACTTTTTCGTTGCTCCATGCTGGCGCGGGGAAGATAAGGTAATCCCCAGTCGGTATTGATAACCGTCTTGAGTGTCTCTTCACTTCCGGTTGTCTCGTATTCCTGTTCTGCAGTAAGCAGTTTGTAAACGAGTTGCGAGAGTGTCTGATAAGCAGCTGCCGGACCCTCCATCCAGAATGACGCAATACGTGAACGCCGGGGATCACCATAACGACTGCCATCTGCATTGATGGATTCACCATCCCGTAACCAGACCCCACGTCCGTTCAGCTCGCGTTTTTGTTCAGGCAAAATCCGTCCTGAACAGGAAGGACACTGAATATAAGCCGCCTCACTTGCCAGCACAGGATCGGCAATATCACGGAAACCAGCAACCACATCGCCGCAGGGCTGAAAATACTCACCACAGTGTGGACAGGGCCAGTACCAGCGACGGCGATCGCCACGGTTATAGAGCGACAGGATCCCCGTGGTTGGTGGAGCCTCATGCGGTGAAGTCCGTCGCCATTTCACATCCTTCACATCCCTGCCGGGGGAACTCTCCACCAGCGTCATACCACTGGACATAAATGTGGTGGTACGTTTTGAGGCAAGAGAGAAGGCATCCCCCTCACCATCAATATCTTCCGGAAAACGGTCATAATCCGTCAGCGCCACGCATTTATAATCTGATGAAGACATGATATTGACTGACGGCCAGCCGATTTTCAGGTAGTTGCCAGCAAGGAATGTTCTGTCATAAACGTTGTTGTCATTTTTGTTCGGACTCAGGCGACTGACCACTTCCGGGCTGACGCGAAACGTTCTGGCGAGTCGTTTTTTGGAGTGTTCGCGGGCTTTTTCCTCCGTCATCTGAATGATCAGCATATCAGCAGGATCGCAAATCACGTTGTAAATCACCCAGCCGTCAATCAGGCCGATAGTCTTGCCGGTTCGTGCCGGGCCAACAAATATCACTGCGTCGTATTCACGCGAGGCCAGGCAGTTCATAGGCTCAATAACATACGGTGCCACCAGCGGATCCCACGGGACTGAGTTCCCTGCCCCCATGGGCACCCGCATATACTGAGCAACGGCATCAGCAACCCGCATTCGTCTCGGTGCGCGAAGGATATAACCTGAATCGGTTCGTGCTGCCTTTGCGGTTTCCTGATTCAGCATTACTCCTCCTGCTGTAATTCCTCCTCATCATCCGCACCTGCTTCAGTCACCCGCAGGGCTATCTGATCGCGCAGATCATCAATAATGGACTGAACACGGCTCACAGCGGCAGGCTGCAGACCGCAGTCACGTTCAAGAATATCCGGTAATGTCTCCAGCACCTGCACGACCGCTTTTGCCCAGATGGCAAACTCCCGTCTGACATCACTGGCCGGAATGAGTTGTGCCGTTTCCTGTTCGAACTTAAGACGCTCACGTTCAGACTGATACCAGGCTTTGCGCTCATGCGCGTCCATTTCGCCTTCTGCAACCGGCGGTGGTAATGCCAGAAATGCCGACACAATATCAACCACCCGATAAAGCTTGAGGTTGCTTTCATGCCCCCCTGCAACGGGTAGATTTTGCAGCCTTGCCGCAGCAGTCTGGCGATGTACACCTGACAATGCCGCCAGTTGACTGATATTCAGCGTCAGATTTTTTAACTCTCGATCCATACCCGCTCCAGAATGTTTTAAACATGCATCTTGCGAACAACTTTAGGCAAACGGTGTTAGTGATGAACAAAAAACAATCAGAATCGACACCATGAAAATAAAACCACTGTAATATCAATCAATTACAGTGGTGGTGATGACGAATAAAATTTCAAAAACTAGCCTTTTTCCGCGACGCTCCCGCCCCGTGGCAGGCCACCCCACCGGGAGGACCCGTCAGCCTGACAGCTCTGACGAACGTCTGATACAACGCCTTGCATGAATGGCATCGGGATAATCCAGAAAGGCATAGCATCGTGCCCACAAAAATCTGTGTAAGTGTCCTGTTTCTTCCACCCCCGCACAGGACTGGCGAGCATGAGGGACAAACCCGCGAACCATAAACGCGGTAAAAACCCGGTGTGCATCGTTTTTGATTATTCCCGCACACTCGCGCAGAAGGAGTTCCCCGTCGGGCTACGGTCTCTGTTAATACGGGAATACGGCGACGATACAGCGCATGATGTGTCAGGCTTGAATACCTTTATCCGTTAAAAGGGATATCAGTTAAGCTATCCCGTGTAGGGTATAAGCCATTATCAAAGCCACTCTGTAGGGAGTGGCTTTGATAATGGCAATAAAAAGCCCCGCGAATGCGAGGCTAAATCCTGGTATTTGTAATGACTGGCTCTTATCTCAACGCAGCCCCTTACCGCGCGCAAGATGCTCAATATCAAGCATCAGCAATGAGATGTTTAATCTGGATTCACTCCAGAAGTGATCACCATCCTGTCTACAGAGCCAGATGTGAAGGATGATGAGTAAAATTATCGCTATCATCGAAGGCATTGCGTCCTGATGTATTCCTGAAGCGTTCTCAGTGCTGTTTGGTCGCGGATAATTCCGTCCCGGATACCGAGAACGTTTCGTCCAGCAACTGGAGAGAGTTCGACGGTGGCATCATTGCCCATGCCGGAGGCGCTGGAGGTTTCGGCTGAGGATGGCACAGGGCATTTTCCTTTGACGAACACCCGACCACCATTATCAAGCTTGCGCCGAAGAGCATCATTTTCAGCTTTCGCATCAGCTAACTCCTTCGTGTATTTAGCATCGAGTGCATCAGCAGAACGCTGGCGCTGCTGCATGTCAGTAATGGTGGCGGTCGCCTGCTTCAGCTCACTGACTTTTTTATCTCGCTGTTCTTTGTAGGCGATGGCGTTATCACGGTAATGATTGACCGCCCACGACAGGCAGACGATGATGCAGATAACCAGAGCGGAGATAATCGCGGTTACTCTGCTCATTGTTGCCCCCACAAACAGACTTCACGCTCAATCTCACGACGAGTCATCAGGCCTTTCCATTGCTTACCGCCAGCGTATATCCAGCGACGTAGCTGGTCACATGCGCCTTTGATATCGCCCTGGTTTATTTTGCGAAGAAGCGTCGATGTTCTGAAATTGCCAGCACCCACGTTGTAGACGAACGAGTAAAGAGCGCCGCGCGTTGTTTCCGGTATATCGACTTTGATGTACGGGTTAATTTGTCTGGCAACCGTGGCAAGGTCTTTATTCAGGAGGGCTTTGCATTCTGCTTCGGTATACGTTTTACCGAGCATGATGTCTTTTCCGGTGTGTCCGTGACATACAGTCCATACGCCAACGATATCTTTGTATGGTATGTAGCTGACACCTTCCAGGCCATCGTCACCACTTGGGCCAGTGATTAACACTGATGCTATAGCAATTGCTCCGCCACCAATAGCAGCAGCAACTGCTTTTCGTAATGATGGAGGCATTATTCACCTCTCGCAGCCTTGCGCTTATCTTCTTTAATCTTGAAATAAAGGTTTGTCAGGTACGTCAGCAGGCCAAATACCAGGCTACCCAGCACACCTATTGCTGCCCACTGTGAGGGCGTGACTTTATCGAGCAGCTGTAAAAACCAGTAACCGGCACTACCTGCTGAGGTGCCATAGGCGACACCCGTTGTTAACTTATCCATGGATTTCATAACCCCACCTCGCAGATGCGGGTGCTGTGTAATGGAAATAAAAAGGCCACCTGACGTGGCCACCAAATTATTTCCCCACCAGCTCGTTTATCTCTTTCACTGTCTGGTTAAACCGCTCTGACTCAAGCTCAACACCTAAGGCCCGACGCCCCAGCGCCATTGCTGCTTTTATTGTGGAACCGGATCCCATAAAAAAATCAGCAACCAGATCACCAGGTCGACTACTGGCATTGATTATTTGCCTGAGCATATCCGCCGGTTTCTCACACGGATGTTTACCCGGGTAGAACTGAACGGGTTTATGCATCCAGACATCGGTATAAGGCACGGAGACTGATACGGAGAAATAGCGCCGGAGAGATTTAAACTCATCCAGCAATTCAGAATATTTGCGATTCAGTGAATCATAAGATGCCACCAGCTGGTGGTGTGGTTGTTCCAGTTGTTGTTCCTGAAACTTCTCTGCCGCTATACGGGAAAACAGTGCCTGTAACTTCCGATAGTCAGCCTCATTCGGCAACTGCCACTGACTGGCACCAAACCAGTGGGAAACCATATTTTTCTTACCTGTGGCTTCGGCAATTTGTTTTGCCGTTATACCCAGTTCGGCACGAGCATCCCTGAAATACGATATCAGCGGTGCCATTATGTGCTGTTTGAGTTCCCTTTCTTTTGCCGCATAGCCGTCACTTTTGCCGCGATATGGCCCCTGGTAATGTTCAGCAAACAGAACGCGCTCTGTGGCAGGAAAATATGCACGCAGACTTTCTTTATTACACCCATTCCAACGTCCGGACGGCTTCGCCCAGATGATATGGTTAAGCACGTTGAAACGTTCACGCATCATGATCTCAATATCAGATGCCAGGCGATGTCCACAGAACAGGTAAAGGCTTCCGGAAGGTTTCAACACCCGCCAGAACTGGGCCAGACAGTGGTCCAGCCACTTAATGTAATCTTCGTCCCCTTTCCACTGATTGTCCCAACCGTTGGGTTTCACCTTGAAGTACGGCGGATCGGTAACAATCAGGTCAATGGAATCATCAGGCAGGGACTGAATAAAATGCAGGCAATCAGCGTTGATTAAATCAACACTGTTTATTTTTACAGTATTTTTCATGGATCAGTAAGCGTAACTCTGGTAGGCTCACTCTGCTTTTGCGCTAAAGCAGTGGGCCGTGGTTCGCTTGTGACCAGTAAGCATGAGCGAATGGCTGGCAGGTGCTACCAACACCCACCAGCCGCCCATTTTCACAGCAGGAAACCGCCATTACTGGCAGCGTCTGAATTTATTCCCGTACCCGCCGTTATCCTTCGCCAGACCCGCCATAACTAACTGAGTCAGTATTAACTGGCACCGGGCTTCGCTTACTCCGGTAGTTCTCGTCATCATGCGTGGCGTTACCCACTTGTCAGCAGGTAAGAAATGAAGGACTGCGGCGGCGGCTTCTGTCATATCTTGCTGTTTTAGCATGTCTTTTTCCCTTCTGGTTAACATGACATACCAATAACTCTTGTCTAAAAAGCCAGCAAGATAAAAAGTCAGTATTCACGAACACCAGCGTGTTTACTGTACTGCACCAAGTTTACAGGTACAAAAAAACCCGCTCAGTGGCGGGTTCTTAAATCTTATCAACGGTAGACATACAAAGCCCATCGTTGTGAAAATCTTATCCATATTTTTTGAAAAACGCAAGCATCATGTCGTCATCTTCGGCGAAAACCATTTATCTTGTCACCTTTCTCAATTGTATCTCTGCATATGCTTCTTCCTGCCAGCACTTTGTAACCAGTTTATCAATGACATCTGCATATCCTTTGTACCACTGATAATCCGTCAGGTCTGGTACCAGCTTCTGGACATAAAGCCGCGCCAGTGTGGTTGGTAAACGGCTAAACCGGTTTCCATTGCAACGCCCACAAACCTTATAAACAGGCGTGCCATGAAGCCGGGTTCTTTTTTCATCCAGGACAATACCTTTACCCTTACACCCTCTGCACGCTGTGCTGACTTCTCCCTTACCATGACAATGCTGACACAGTTCCTTCACCCACTCTTCCTTGATAACAGATTCCCCGCTTCTGGAGTGTTTCACCACTTCGCGCAATACATTATGAAATCCAGTACCAGCACAATGCTCACAGCGAGCCTTACTTGCCGCAGACCTGGAATAATCAGCAAAGGCAAAATTCACAAGGTAAGGGATGATCTGTAACCGGGTTTCTTCACTCAATTTGTTCAATGTCGGGTTATCCAGTGCCATCGCGTAATTGAGCAGACCTTCAATCGCAAACTGAGGATCCTGAACACCAACTTTTGCCAGGAATAAGGCAAACCCAAGCGGTGCTTTCGACTGCACCATCCCCTGCGCAGCCATCACATCCGTAATCGTTAAACCACCTGAGCCTGTCGCCGGTGCGTCATCGCTCAATTTTGGAGATTTTGGGGAGTAATATTTTGGTAAGGCTTCAAGGTTCATGCTCGTTCTCCACTTACGCCAGTACGCCTATTGCCAGCGCACGATCGATAAAACGAAATATCAGCTCCAGCTGGGAGCCATACATCTCTTCAAATGCCACGGTATCCGCATGCAGCTCGTCGTGATGCTTTCTGCACAAAGGCAACACAAAGAGGTCATGCGCTTTTGTACCCATTCCACCCTGACCGTGGCCTATCAGGTGATGGGGATCATCAGCAGGCTTTCCACAACATGCACACGGCTGTGTCTTAACCCAGCGCGTGTACTTTTCATTAACCCAGCGGCGACGTTTTGGGCGTAACATAAAAGACTCCGGCGACTCTGGATCCACTTTCAGCGCCAGCACCTTTTTCGCTTTATCCTGGATAATGCTGGTGGCAGGAACCGAAGGAACAAGGTCACTTTCCCGGGTGACAGACGGCACAACAGGCTTCGGTAATCTCAGTGCCTTACGGGCTGCACTTTCCGGTAAGGCATCCGCCAGGTCATTACGAACCAGCCACCAGCATAGTTCCGGCATTGTCACAACGTGACTATCATCAAAACCGAGATCCCGACGCACAACAGACAACATCCAGCGGGCACAGTTATCCGTTGCCATTGATTCCAGCCGTTCCGTGAACTGATCGCGCAGCTGGTTATCGCAGTGCCAGCACAGACGGATTGCGCCCGGCGCGCGTCGCATTGTGGTCATGTTCTCGCTGTGCCAGTCGGAATGAGGCCACTGGCAGCCTTTTTCACGAAGTAACCAGCTTTCAAGACATTCCACGCCACCAGCACGACGGATCACTGCCTCATTGCGGAACACGGCCCGAACGGCAGGATCATCCGCCAGCGGTTGTGATGCTGCCGGAACGGCACCACTGGCGAAAGATGAATAACGTTCCGGCTCAGGCTCCAGCAGGACACGCCCCTGCATAAACAAGGGCATCAGCTCTGAACCTGGTCTGAACAATACGATCCCCATACGCGGGGCAATTTCAGGGGTCAGTAGTGCTCTCACGGTCACCTCAATGAACGGTATCGAGCAGCTTTAACAGCTCAGGGAATCGGGATTCGAAGAAGTGCGGCTGCGTCTCGCGCGGATTTGCGGGACTGGTGATGTTCTTGCCGAACATGCAGCCTTTCGCTGTCAGCGACCAGAATTTTTTGATGTTGTTAATCGCGGTACGGCTGTATCGTTCGCGTTGTTCAACGATCCCCAGCTTCGCCATCTGGTGATATGCCTGATTAGCCGTCAGGCGGATACCATACTGTTTCAGCAGTGCACTCAGCGACAGCGTAGGGCGACTTGAGCCATCAGGCGCGTCAGCAGGAGCATCAATGGCATAGCGTGGTGCCAGATTCGGTAAGCCAACAGCCTCCTGGAGTTTCTGACAGGCACCAAGCACTGAAGAGTTAGACAGGTTTAACTCCCTGCGCATAAAGTCCAGCAGAATCACTCCAGCCTGCATCTTGTCAGCAGCCTGCCCGGATAATTTTTCCGGTGCGCTGGTTACCATATCGAAAGTACGGATCACCTTCAGATGGAATGACGGGCTGATCCACATTGCATAGGCATACACCAGTTCTTTGCAGACATACGTCCCCTGGTTATTTCCGCCATTAATGACGCTAACTGGTTGATTTTGTTCCAGAGGCGGAATTCCACCCTCGGTGAAAAGTTGTTCAATCAATTCACAGGTTTGCTTATTGGAGAGCCAGTATTTCGGGCGGTTTTTTTGTTCTCCCCCGGCTGCCCTGTGCAGATCGTTCAGGCTGTAACGCCCATAAGCATCACGACGAACTTCAATACCATCAATAACCATCAGATTATTCATACTTCGTTTCTCCTCTTAATCAGGCGGCTGCACCCGCCGGTTTCTCATACTTACTGATAGTGATCTCGACCTTCCCTTTCGGGATAACCGGTCCCCACTCCACCAGCATTCTTTTCACCTGTCTGTCGTCTTCCCACACACCCGCGTGGGTCAGGGCGTCAAACAGCGCCTTGTTATAGTTGTCCAGATCGCGGATCCGGTTATCCGGAGGAAACAACACGATCTCCACTGAAGCAGGTGCCGACGTTGGTTTTGGCAGACGACGTAACTGCTCAACTATTGCTGCGCACGCCGCGCTCTGAAATTTTCGCCCCGCCGCGCTTATCAGGCTCTTACCAGCAAATGCCCCTTTGTTGGGGTGTCGCCAGTAGGTGTTCACGCTGGGCGGGAAAGGCAGGATCAGCTTCATACTTTCAGGCCTCTCTCATGTAACCAGTGAGTTGCACGCAGCCTTGCGTTTTCCTCACCGGCAAGCAGTGAGCGGATAATCCCGACCGCCTCGCTGTCGTCGTCCTTCACCGCGGTATGAAGCGTGATCCCCCGGGCCACACCACGCTTTATCGTGATGACGCCTTTTTTCTCCAGTGCGCGAAGATGCTCCACCGCTGCATTCACCGAACGGTATCCCAGCATGGTTGCCACCTCCTGATTGGTTGGCGGGAAGCCACGCTCTTTCTGATAAGAAATCAGCATATCCAGCACCTGCTGCTGGCATTGAGTTAACGTCGTCATGCCGCCATCTCCCTGACCAGCTTTTCCGCCTGCAGGCGAACCTGCGCCAGAAACGCCTCACCACATGCCTCAAGTTCATCGCGCCCGATGTAGCTGATTGCCGGTCCCTTCCAGGTCTTGTCGAAAACAGCAATAGCACCAGCGAAGAAAGCGCCTGTCGGCACCTGCTTCTCATCCTTCGGGATAAACCAGGCAGGCAGTTCAAAACCAATACGCCCGCGAATAAAAGCAATATGATCTGCATCTTCCGGCCACCACACTTCGCTGGTGGCAGCTTTGATCAGGAAAACATAGCGCCCGCCCTTATCACGCATGGCACTGGCATGCTTCATGATGTAACGCATGCCGGTGATGTATTGCCCCTCATGCTGACTGGCGCGGCTGTATGGGGGATTTCCAAAGGCAGCACCTTTAAGCTCCGCAAGGCGTTCTGACCAGTCATGCGCCAGCGCGTTGTCTTCCGCCGTGTAATACGCAGCACATTTGGCGTTATCACCGTCAGTGAACAGATCCAGAACAAACGGACCAAACAGGGTGTTAATTCCCCAGAAAATGTTGTCCGGCGTGCGCCACTGATCGCCCACTTCCTTCAGTTCATGGGCTGGTTTGTTCCGCAGTTCCACCAGCTCCTGGCAATATTTATTACTCATTAAGCCCCCACGTAATTCCCTGACAGATACCACTCATCACCCGATACAGCGCGCTTGCTGCTTTTCCGTAAACACTGCTCACGACGCGCCAGAAAATTGTTTCGTTCTGGCAGGGAGTGGCTTTCACGGAATGCCGCCATCCACACCGTTGCAGCACGACGGTATAAGCCCCTGGACTCCAGTTCTTCAGCCTGGCGGGTCAGGCATAAAATCTCCCGCGGGTCGTTAGTGCCGACATAGAAATTGCGCACAGGTCTGGTTTCACGAACTGGTTGCCGTTCCGCCTCCGGCGATATCTTTGTCTGGCGCGGGAAATGTCTGCGTGTATCCCCTTCACAACGGTGAGCCACACGCCCACTCTGACGTAACTTGCTTGCTGACTGCAGAACGCGCTGCCGTGAGTAACCTGCAAAAGCATCCGCAATGTCTCCGGAAGTACACCCCGGATGGGCTTCAATGAATTTCTGAACTTCATTCAAAAGACTCATGATCACCCCCTGAATCCTGCCGGGATCTGGCTGTAGTCCACGTTGTCGTAACTGGCTTTGAAGTACGGGTCCTCACGTCTGGCTGCAGATACCGCAGGAACTTCCCAGGATTCTTCGAAATGACGATCCGGACCAAAGAACGTGACAGCCTGTTTCACAAATTGTGTGCCGCTGTTACCCATCGCAGATACCCAGCCCGCATAGCGTTTCACACCTTCCAGCATGGTTTCGGGGTTTACCCCCTCATTCAAACGGGCTTTCCAGGCTTTGAAGGCTGCAGATTTTGAATTGCCACCAGCACGTTTGGGATATACCAGCCATGCCTGCTCAAACTCCGGAGAGTATTCCGGTCGGTTTGAACGAACTCGCACAGACTCATCAGCAGATGCACCAACAGCTATTGGTTCATTGACTGGTTCTTTGACTGGTTCAAAAGAGTGACTGGTTCTGGGTGAATCTCCTGCACTACCCCCTAGTGCAACTCCTGCACTACCTGGTGAATTTGCTGCACCAGATAGTGAATTATTTGCACTACCCCCTAGTGAATCTCCTGCACCATCCAGATGAAGGAGATAGATATTACTTGAGTTACCTTTTTCACCTTTCCGGGTGACTTTTTTTACCAGCCCGGACTCACAAAGGGCCGCAATATGATTCATCACAGAACGTTTGCTAATCTCGCACTGGTCAGCAATATGCTGGTAGCTGGGCCAGCACTCACCCTGATCGCTGGCATTATCAGCCAGCTTGATCAGAACCAGTTTTCGCAATGGATTACCCACTCGAATTTTCATCGCTTTAACCATCAGCTCCATACTCATGCTGCACCTCCGAGATGCTTCATGTTTTTTCCGGAGCGAAAGGTTATAAGCGGCATACTGACGCGGTAATTACGGCCCAGCGGTTCACAAATCACCTTCTGACATTCACGGTCCACCAGGCTAACACGTAGAACATGCCCTGCAGGTGTGGTGTACCACTGACCCGGACGAGGACAACGGAAAGTCTGATTGGTAAACCGTTTGAAAATATTCCGGATCATTTGCGCCCCCTTACCTCTGAAGGGTTCAGCGACAAATTTATGAGGCAGGCCAGTGCCGAAGCATCATTAATATAGTCATACAAGCTAACAGCCAGCGGAGATTCGGCTTTTGCCAACATAGGATAAAGCTGCTGCAGCCAGACCTGATGAATTGATGAAATGTAGGAACAGAGAACGCTGGCGTTATGTGCAACGTCGCTCGGTACAGCGGGCTTTGAAAGCTGTTTCTCCATCTGGTTAAAGGCATTGATGTATGCCTCTTTGAACTGGGCAGCACGTTTACCCGTGAAACCCATAGCAAGAAACGCAAAGCCGTCGCGGGTTATTTGATAGCAAGGTAGTTTGCGGCCTGTGCAATCGGTGTAATCACTCACCGAAAAATTGCGGGCAGTGAATGATGCGGAACATTCAAGCGTGCGGATCTTTTTCAGTACATCGTCATGACGTTTGGAGAAGAAGTTGGCAACAGCCAGGGATGAAGTAACAGCCTGACCATCAACGATGGCAATTTCAGGTTGAGTGAGGGTTGGGATCGTAGCCATGATGGCAGCCTCTTTGGTGATTTTTAATAACTCACCACCAAGGCTTTCCACGACCTTATTGGTGGTGAGACGTACAGGGGTGGAAATACCGGTCACCAAAGAACCCGGCCCAACCGAAGTTGGCCCTGCACGCCCCACCATAATTTGGGCGTAATGCTGCTCATGACACAAAAAAACCGCAAGAGCGCGGTTGTGCGCTTTGGTGAATTCCGGGTTTCCACGCCCGGCACCCGCTTTATAAGGTGCCTGAACAGTGTAACGTCCCGGAATGGCAGAATCAATGTGCTGGTGGTCCTTCACACTCAACAAAATCACGCCTGAATTTCCACAAAGGACTAAAGCATTCATGCGGGTAGTCTTTGCGAAGATAGATAACGCGCTGTGTTTCTGGCTCCCAACGAATAACATGAACATAAAGTCCTCTTCCGTCACGAAACCAGCGGTTAAGTTCCTGCACAACTCGCCCCCCACAGTCAGGTAAAGTTCTCTGTGGTTACTTACAGCCAGGTGATTTGGTAATCTGCATTCATGCCGTAACAACAGGTGTGCAGCGACACTGACCACCAGCTGTTGCGACAAACGGTTATTTGCCGTTAAACTGTTCATGCGTTAGTTTCTCCACAGACACAAAACGCCACGACGCCCGGAGCTGCACACTCGCGGGCGTCACTCTTTTCTGGAGCGCAGAAAATTTTGTAGACCAGTGCCGCATGCTCCTGGAGCTTCGAAATTGACAGATACAATTCATCATTAATTGCTGTCTGCTCGTGTGGCTCCACTACCCCATCTTCGATTGCCGAACGAATCTGCTTTGAGTAACTCCCGATCTGTTCGATGACTTCCAGCAGGCGCTGGTTTATATCTGCGTTCTCTACTTCCTCAATTTCAGGAAGCGATACAAACACCCCACCAGCAGACTGTGCGACAGCATCCGCAATGTAGTGAGTGCCAGCAGCACGCTGTAAAATCATTGCCCATCCCAGCGGGAAAATCTGATCGCCATCTGCACGAAGGCGGTTGAATAAAGCGTTCTCTGTAACATCCAGCCACTCAGCAGCTTCAGCGTAACCCCCCGGCAACGCCGCGATAGTTTTTCTGACAGCTTTCACGTACCACTCAGGCTGTTTTTCCACTTTCCAGTGATGATTACCCACGGCTTACCTCCTGTTCCTGTGGTTTAAACCCATTCTGGTTTTGGCTAGATTGAAAACGTGCCGGATAAAGAATCTGCATTTCGCTGATTTCACCCTTAAAAAAATTGGCCAGACGTTCTGCAAGATCGATAGATGGAATTTGTTCCAGTCTTTCAATACGACTCAGCGTCGCTGGATTGACCTGAACGCCAGCAGCAACATGCTGCAAAGTAAATCCGTGCGCCTTACGCACATTACGTAATGGTGATTGCATATGACCTCCACATATTGCGTGATGAGCATATTATTTCACGCAAATATTTTGCGCAAGTTGATTTGCTTAACGCGCAATAAAGAAATGTAATAAACGCATGAACATAGGAAACCGAGTCAGACAACTTCGCCAGGCGAAGAACATGAAAATAGCCGATCTCGCTGAAGCAATAGGAGTGGATGCGGCGAATATCTCACGCCTGGAAACAGGTAAGCAGAAACAATTCACTGAACAAGCCCTGAGTAATATTGCCAGGAGCTTAGGTGTTGATATTGCTGATCTCTTTACCTCAGACTTCAAAAGTAATACTGTATGTAAAAACAGTATTAGTGAGGATGTTGCGCAGGTGAAGGATGTATTCCGTATTGAAATGCTGGATGTCAGTGCCAGTGCGGGAAATGGCCTTATCCAGGGCGGTGATGTCATTGATGTGATTCATGCCATTGAATACAGAACTGATAATGCTGTATCGATGTTTGGCGGACGGCCAGCCAATCACATTAAAGTTATCAACGTTCGTGGGGACAGTATGTGTCCAACCATTGAGCCAGGAGATCTCATCTTCGTTGATGTCAGTATCAATCAGTTTGATGGAGATGGTATCTATGTATTTGTTTTTGATGATAAAATTTATGTCAAACGACTGCAAATGATACCTGACAAACTACTGGTGATTTCTGATAACCAGATTTACCGTGAATGGGGAATTACCAGCGAAAATGAACACCGGTTTATGGTCTTTGGAAAGGTCTTAATCAGCCAGTCACAAACCCTTAAGCGACACAATTAACCCTTACCTCCTCATCAATTAGCCACCCGAAGGTGGCTTTTCATTACTCATCAAATTGCATATCTCGCAACAAAAACACTTGCATAATGCGCAACTTCATTTTATCTTTCTTTCCAGACAAACAAACAAGGTACTAACAAAATTTGGTTGTAACACGGCGTATGGCACATGCGTCGTTAGCGGTCTGGGGACGTTAAAGGGGACAATCCACTCCTTGCTCGGGCAAACAAACCAGGTAGCCGGAATGTGCAAGTCAATGATGATGCTGATAAGACGCCTAACCAGCGTGGCGATTCGGTTTGACGCCTGGGAAGAGACCAGGGTGCAACGATGAGGGCATTTATGGAACCGCGACAAAGTGTGGTGCCGTAACTGGCTAAGTGCTCTCAGCGTTGTGGTGAATGCGCAGGCTGATGCGCGAAAGACATTGCAGATATTGCGGAAAAGAGCTGTTCGGCGGGGCAATTAAATGCCCGTGAGAGTCTGAAATAACCGCAAGCCGGAGATCAGCACCGGTCACCACAACAGCCACTGCTTTGGCGGTACCAGTTTGTACACTTGCTTCCGGCTGGTACCGCTCTTTTTACAAAACAGAGAAGAACATCATCGGACGACGGGCTCATAACCCAATCCATCCGGGCGGCTGCCACCGCAGGTGTTCTTCTCTGTTTTGTGGAGAAACTAACCGACCTTGCAGGGTCGATATGATGAGGAGCAGCAAAATGGCTAGTGAACGCAGTACTGATGTGCAGGCATTTATCGGGGAGCTGGACGGCGGCGTATTTGAAACCAAAATCGGCGCAGTTCTCAGTGAAGTCGCTTCCGGTGTGATGAACACGAAAACCAAAGGTAAGGTCTCACTCAACCTGGAAATCGAACCATTTGATGAGAACCGTGTGAAAATCAAACACAAACTCTCATATGTTCGCCCGACTAACCGTGGGAAAATTTCCGAAGAAGACACCACCGAAACGCCGATGTATGTCAATCGCGGTGGTCGCCTGACTATTCTGCAGGAAGACCAGGGACAATTACTGACTCTTGCCGGTGAGCCTGACGGAAAACTCCGCGCAGCAGGTCATTAATATCGTTCTTAATTAACTGATTATTTATCTCATCACTGAATATCTTAATATAGTGAGGACTTATTATGTCTCAGAACTTAGACGCAACCGCAATTAATCAAATCCATGCCCTTATTTCTGCTCAGGGTGTTAATGAAATTATCAGTAAGATTGGTGCCGATGCTGTGGCATTGCCTGAGAATTTCCGCATTCATGATCTGGAAAAATTTAATTTAAATCGCTTCCGTTTTCGTGGTGCGCTTTCCACTGCCAGCATCGATGACTTTACCCGTTATTCTAAAGATCTTGCAGATGAAGGCACCCGCTGCTTTATCGATGCTGATAATATGCGTGCCGTCAGTGTGCTTAACCTGGGTACTATTGATGAACCAGGTCACGCAGATAACACCGCCACTCTCAAACTGAAAAAGACAGCACCGTTCTCTGCCCTGTTGTCTGTTAACGGCGAGCGTAACTCCCAGAAATCACTGGCAGAATGGATTGAAGACTGGGCCGACTACCTTGTGGGCTTTGATGCTAATGGTGACGCCATTCAGGCAACAAAAGCGGCTGCGGCAATCCGTAAAATCACGATTGAAGCAAACCAGACCGCTGATTTTGAAGATAATGACTTCAGCGGCAAACGCTCCCTGATGGAATCTGTCGAAGCGAAGACCAAAGACATTATGCCAGTGGCATTTGAATTTAAATGCGTTCCGTTTGAAGGTCTGAAAGAACGTCCGTTTAAATTACGCCTCAGCATTATCACTGGCGATCGTCCTGTACTGGTTCTGCGCATTATTCAGCTGGAAGCGGTGCAGGAAGATATGGCTAACGAATTTCGTGATCTGCTTGTTGAGAAATTCAAAGACAGCAAAGTAGAAACCTTTATTGGTACTTTCACCGCCTGATTTCATTACTGCAAATGCCCCTGCAGGGGCATTTATGGAAACGTAATTAACTCAATAATCACCGGATGGTGAGGGCTTCCTTTTACCCAAATTCAGCGCGGTGCAGCGCATATACGTGGAGAACAAAATGTCATTTATTAAAACTTTTTCCGGGAAGCATTTTTATTATGACAGGATAAATAAAGACGACATCGTGATTAACGATATCGCGGTTTCCCTTTCAAATATCTGCCGCTTTGCCGGTCATCTTTCTCACTTCTACAGCGTCGCCCAACATGCGGTGCTTTGCAGCCAGCTGGTGCCGCAGGAATTTGCTTTTGAAGCGTTAATGCATGATGCAACAGAAGCGTATTGCCAGGACATCCCCGCACCACTGAAACGCCTTCTTCCTGACTATAAACGGATGGAAGAAAAAATAGATGCAGTAATCCGTGAGAAATACGAGTTGCCCCCGGTTATGAGCACGCCTGTGAAATATGCCGATCTAATCATGCTGGCAACCGAACGCCGTGATCTCGGGCTTGATGATGGCTCTTTATGGCCTGTACTGGAAGGTATCCCGGCAACAGAGATGTTCAAAGTTATTCCACTGGCACCGGGCCATGCCTACGGGATGTTTATGGAACGCTTCAACGAGTTATCGGAATTACGCAAATGTGCATAACTCATGTAGTTAGTTTTTCTGGCGGGAGAACATCCGCATATCTTGTTCACCTGATGGAAGAACAAAGAAAGGCTGGCAATAACGTCTGCTACATCTTTATGGATACCGGTTGCGAACATCCGCTGACATACCGCTTTATTCGGGAGGTTGTGAAGTTCTGGGGCATACCACTAACTGTGTTGCAGGTCGATATCAATCCTGAGCTTGGGCAGCCAAATGGTTATACAGAATGGGAGCCAAAGGATATTCAGACGCGAATGCCGGTACTTAAACCGTTTATGGACATGGTTAAAAAGTACGGCACGCCATACATCGGTGGCGCGTTCTGTACTGACAGGCTAAAACTCATCCCTTTCACGAAATACTGCGATAACCATTTCGGGCGAGGTAATTACATCACATGGCTGGGTATTCGTGCAGACGAACCCCGTAGGCTGAAACCGAAATCGGGCATCCGGTATCTTGCCGAACTGTCAGATTTTGATAAGTCGGATGTTATCCGGTGGTGGCGAAAACAACCTTTTGATTTGCAAATCCCGGAGCATCTCGGGAACTGTGTTTTCTGCATCAAAAAGTCAACGCAAAAGCTGGGGCTTGCATGTAAAGACGAACCTGGTCTGATGCGAGTTTTTAATGAGCTGGTTACAGGCAAACACGTCAGGGATGGTCATCGCAGAACAGGTAAAGACGTTATGTACCGTGGTCACCTGACGCTTGACGGAATTGCCAGAATGTCTGCCAACAGCGACTACAGAAATTTGTATCAGGCGATGGTACAGGCCAGGCGATTCGATACCGGCTCGTGTTCAGAGTCATGTGAAATCTGGGGTGATCAATTGGAATTGAAATTCGAAGAGGTAGGGGTATGACAACCGAAATTAACTACCATGCACTGCTTGAGCGCGCACGTAATAAAGTGCAGAGCATTGAGTTCGCCTTAACACAGAGTGCATTCGCTGAGATTCGCGCTGAGCTTGAAGATGATTTAGAACTGGCACGGATTGCACTGGCATCTCTGGAAGTTGAGCCAGATGAACGCGCAGCCTATGAATTATTTATGGAAAAGCGTTTCGGTAAAACAGTCGATCGTCGGAGAGCAAAAAACGGTGATAACGAGTACATGGCGTGGGATATGGCTCTCGGCTGGGTCGTCTGGAAACAACGCGCTGGCATGAGTCTTTCAACTGCACAACCACAGGAGGGTCAACAATGAACAACTTAATGACAACAAAACAAGTCGCCGAATTCTGTGGCGTTTCAATATCGACGGTGCTTCGCTGGAACAGTGTAAACCGGAGGACTGGTCAGAAATATCGGCCTGATTTTCCAGATCCTGATATTAAATCCTGCCCAAATAAATGGGCATCACGTAAGATATACAGGTTTGCAGGAGTAATTGAGTAACAAACATTAGCTCAAATGTGAGCTGGCACATCTATGGCACAAGCCAAACAGATCTGACTGTCTGCTCTGTATCAAGAGCAGACAAGCTATTTATTTTTTTACATGAAAATGCGCGCTCTTTGGACGTTAGGGTTATTCTATCCAGAGCCAGCAGCACCTCTTAGCCAAGTACATAATTGCAGGCACAATCCGGCATCGATGTGCAGCTCCGGTCGCTGAACTGCTGGAAAACCCTTCCGTTCATAAGCCAGTCTCGATACGTGGCAACAGTATCATTGATACAATTTATTTTAATTTTCCCGTACTTCGAAGAAGTGATAGGTATTGATCAGTGGCAAGTAATGGTAGATTATTCTCTTGGCTAGAGTCGATATCTCTAATTAAAATTGTACGGTTTTTTATGCTGAACTTGTATTTAGCCTCCAGCATTGCCCAAAACATTCTTTTATTTAATCTTGATAGTCTTATAAAATTTACAAGACCTTCAAGGCTCATAACTAAAACTTTCGCCCCTTTTGACTCTTTAAGGTTGCTAATTTCGTTATAAATCTTTTCAGCACCTTCTTTCTCTAAAACAAGATCTGAGATTATCACTAAATGATAAATACCCTTTCTGCGCTTTATTAAGCATTCCCTCCCGTCATAATTAATAACCACATCATTATTTAGAATTGGGATAACGCCTTTAACCTGATCGATCCCTTGCAATGCTTTTTTCTTATACATGCTACAAAGCTTTTCATGAGATTTCAAACCCATTTCAATCAAAGATGATGCTTTAGACTGTATAGATAATACATAGTCATTTTCTACAATAAGAATATCAACTAGTTCTCTTTTTTTATTACCCTCAATAATATCTGGAGAAAAAAACACTTCCTCCGGTGAAAAGACCTGCCGCAAAGCATGGTATATAAGAGCTTCCTGCTCATATCCCTCAGAGCCGTTTTCACTGACGCTAAATTCATATGTTAATACGGTATCGTTTGGTTCATGAACACTTGCTAGGTAAGATTTTTTATCGATTACACTTAGTGGCAGACTAATTATTTTCTCGTTACCAGTCAAAGCATTGTTGCAGAATTCATCCATTGCTTCATTACCTTCCCTAAATCCTGAATTGAGAGAATATGAATTAGCACAAAATTTTTTTAAACATTCACACGGTAAATTTTCCGAAACTTTTATTTTCAGGTCCATAACACGCATTGTATGCGAGTCAAAAAATGATAATAGAATACCATCATAAGCGCCTGACAATAACAAATCCAGCCCTTTAATTTCATCTGCCTCTCTTGGTGGATAGGCTAGTAAAAATGGATTATCGACATTATCTTCAATCAACATCCCAATCACTAGTATATTTTTAGTAGATAAACCTACCAAAAAGTGGATAGGTGCTCCTGACCAGACGGATTTAATTATAGGAAGGCTTGATTTAAGTATTATGTGGATATTACGATTTTCACTATCTACCCACACTCCATGTAACTCATTGTTTAAATAGGCCAAAAGTTTAGTATTCATTTCAACTTTCATTTCCTTATTGTGATAATGATGGTGTTCAACACAAACTGGCCAGCAGTTCCAGTATAGTACATCAGTAACTTAGATTGCTTAACTGCAAATCGCGCGTTTTCTAAACATCATATATCCGCTCCTCGCTCAAAGCGGACTGTCATATTTTATTGCGTTCAAAATATGCAAACTGTCAGTTGGTGTCTGAACCAGAACAAGTAACAATCGATTCAACTCTCTCCCACCATGCCTGGTAGGCTTTACGCTGTTCTTCTAAATAATCACTCTTGTCATAAACTTGCCATACCCCCGGCAGTTTATGACCGAGCATTATTTCTGCGATATGAGGCGCAGTAAGATCAGAAAAGTTTGTTCGTGCTGTTCGCCTCAAATCATGCAGAGACCAATGAGGGAATTGATACCCCAAACGCCGCCATGCATACTGCATTAAATTGTAAGGCAGCGACTGCAATGATGTCCGACCAACGGGTTCCCTGCTTCCTTCCTTAGTAAAAAGCATATCGGAACCATTGTTCATAGAAATAGCGTACTTTATAAGCTCTTCAACCGGTTCAATAATGGGCCGCTTTAGCGGTTCGCCCGTTATCTCCCCAGTCTTATGTCGTTCTGGTGGTACAGTCCATACTTTATTAATGAAATCAAAATCGTCCACCCTGGCGGTAATTAGCTCTGAACTACGGCAGCCAAAATGCAGCAATAGTTTAATGAAGGCCCGGTATTTAGGAACCATTCGAGAACCATCGATCGCAGCATAAAGGATTTTAATTTCATCATGTGTCAGAAACCGTTTCTTCTGACCTTTACGGATATCCATATCTTTACCCGTGATATCCGACAGCGGGCGAGTTTCAATGAGCTTTCTCTTATACGCCCAGACATGGGCCTGCTTTGCGTTAATTAGCAATCGGTCTGCTATTGCTGGAGTCTTAGTGCTAAGAGGCTCCAGGACTTCTAACCAATCATGCAATGTAGCTGCATCGTGAGGGATATTCCCGATTTTAGAGAACAGGTGCAGCTCAAACGAGCGGAGTATCTGTTCAGAGCCTTTTTTATTTTTTACACAATATGCTTCATACCAGGCACGGATCACAGACTCTACCGTCATGGCTTCAGTAGCTTTTCGTTTTTCAGCCTGCTTGACCAATCGTGGATTACGGTTTGACTCGAGTTCACCACGGAGACGGATAACTTCTTCTCTGGCCTCTTTTAATCCAGTTGCTGGGTAAGTTCCGATATCAAGACGCTCACCTTTCCCTGCCCATTGATAACGATATTGGAACACTACGCGACCTTTCGGTGATACTCTGACAGACAGACCATCACGATCGGATTTAACCAAAACCTTATCACGTTCCTTTCCAACGACTGAACGCAACCACGCATCAGACAGCGCCATTACTCACCTTGTACAAATCGCAAAACACCTCTGCTGCTTTGTACATTATGTACAAGCATATGTACAGATTTTTGATGAAAGCAAGCAGATCGATTTAAAGTTACATGAAAGAATTTTCAATTAAAGAAGCCACATAACTAAATGTATTTAAATGAGTTATATAGCTCAATCTCAATTAACTGAAAGGATTTTGAAAGAGTAAAAGAGCTTTAATTTGGGCTTAATTATTGGGGTGAGAAATAATGGCAAAAGTGCGGCGCTTCGCCACCTCTTGCAAATAAGGAGACAACGTCATAATTCTTTCTTCTTGAGTAAGCGGCATCGCGCCGCGCTTGTTGAAAACGAAAAATTGCGGCTATTTTACCCATCAACGGGGGGGAGGCAATCAGTGTTTACACAGGAGCTGCTCCAGTTCGTGCAACGAAGAAACGGTCCAGGTGGGCGCGATGCCTTCTGGTTGCTCGCGATTGTGCGCATTCAGCCAGCAGGTCGCAAGCCCGGCGTTGATGCCACCGAGAATATCGGACTCAGCTGTGTCGCCAACCATCAGCACACGTGAACGGTCAGGATTGCCTGCCTGTTCCAGCGCATAATCGAAAATTTTCTTATTCGGTTTGGCAACGCCAACTTCTTCGGAAATCACCAGCAAATCGAAATAATCACGCAGGCCCGTGCGTTCCAGACGCACTTGCTGCAAGGCGCTAAAGCCGTTGGTGATGATGCCAATTTTAGCGTTGCCACGAATGGCGTTAAGCAGAGAAACCGCGCCCGGCAGTGGCGTACAGATTTCCGCCATCGCATTAATAAAGGCTTCGTTGAGTTTACCCGGCTCGACGTTCAGCCGTTCGGCCCAGCTCTCAAACCGCCCGTGCTGAAGCTGTAATGAAGTGATCGCGCCGTTTTGATAATCCACCCACAGTGGCTTGTTAACGGCCTGATAGTCCTGAAAATCTTCAGCGGTAAAGGTGACGCTGTAATCAAGAAACATCCGCTGCAAGCCGGTGAATGAGTCAAAGGTAAACAGCGTTTCATCGGCATCAAAGAAAATCCAGTCCCACTTCATTATTCCACCTTGTCTTACATACTGATTGGCAACGCCATGATGATGGCGTCTTCGCGACCGTCCTTGGTGGGGTAGTAATTGCGGCGAATCGTCGCCTCGTTAAAGCCTAAACTTTCGTACAGGGCAATGGCGGCAGCGTTTGAGGCACGGACTTCCAGCCATAGTGTCGCCACGCCGCGTTTTTCCAGTTCGTCGATCAGATGTTCCAGCAGCGCCCTTCCCAGCCCCTGACGCTGATAGTCGGGATCGACCGCAATATTGAACAATGTAGCTTCATCCAGCACCACTTGCGTAATCGCAAACGCCGCCATTTTGCCGTTTTGCGTTAACTGAAAGTTGAGATAACGCTCGCCCTGATTACTGGCAAAGGTTTTTTCACTCCACGGAAAGGCGTGGGCGCGTTGTTCAATGTGGTAAGCCGCTGGTAAATCAGTCGTTTCGAGGGAAGAAATCGTGTTCATATGTGCAAATTTGTTGCCATAACGCGGCGCGTGCCGTTGGGTTTGCCCGTAATTCGGTGAGCGCCGGTGATGCCACCTGAGCGCCTTCCAGTGATAGCGGTTCGTCAGTACCCAACCGCCAGCTGTTGCAGCGACTGCCTTGCGGCAGCATCGCGATTTTTTCTGGCGTCAGTTGCAGCACTTGATCGGGGCTGACGGTTAATGCGCGCAGAACATCGCTCACTAAAGGATCGGTCAGGGCGGGAAGATCATTTGCCACCATCACCAGACGGACGTGTGCCGAGATCGCAATGGCAATCTCCCCCTGCAACGCGCCAGGGCGACGCAGCGACCACTGGGTAATGCCCAGTTGCTGTAACTGCCAGTCTCGTCGGGATGTCATAGCGAATCGCTCCTGTTGTCAGGGGCGCAAATATAGCAAATTCGTCGATACCGCGCCAACATATGGCTATAATCGCCGCCAGTATCAATTGAGGAGCATTCCATGTCTGCATTTACCCCGGCAAGTGAAGTCTTGCTGCGTCACAGTGATGATTTCGAACAAAGCCGTATTCTGTTTGCCGGAGACTTACAGGATGACCTGCCCGCGCGTTTAGATACCGCGGTCAGCCGTGCTCATACCCAGCAATTCCACCACTGGCAGGTGTTAAGCCGCCAGATGGGGGATAACGCCCGTTTTAGTCTGGTCGCCACGGCGGATGATGTCGCAGATTGCGATACGCTGATTTACTACTGGCCGAAGAACAAACCGGAAGCCCAGTTCCAGTTGATGAATTTACTTTCTCTGCTGCCGGTGGGCACGGATATTTTTGTCGTTGGCGAGAACCGCAGCGGCGTGCGCAGCGCCGAGCAGATGCTGGCCGATTATGCGCCGTTGAATAAGGTAGACAGCGCCCGTCGCTGCGGCCTCTATTTTGGTCGTCTGGAAAAGCAGCCGGTATTTGATGCCAATAAATTCTGGGGCGAATACAGCGTCGATGGCTTGACGGTCAAAACGCTGCCGGGCGTGTTTAGCCGCGACGGTCTGGATGTCGGCAGTCAGTTGCTGCTCTCGACGCTAACTCCACACACGAAAGGTAAAGTGCTGGATGTCGGCTGCGGCGCAGGCGTTCTTTCCGTTGCCTTTGCGCGCCATTCACCGAAGATCCGCCTCACTCTGTGTGATGTTTCTGCACCAGCGGTAGAAGCCAGCCGCGCAACACTTGCGACCAACGGTGTTGAAGGTGAAGTCTTTGCCAGTAACGTCTTTTCCGAGGTGAAAGGTCGCTTTGATATGATCATCTCCAACCCGCCGTTCCACGATGGGATGCAAACCAGCCTGGATGCGGCGCAAACGCTGATTCGCGGCGCGGTGCGTCATCTTAACAGCGGCGGCGAGTTGCGAATTGTAGCGAACGCCTTCCTGCCTTACCCGGACGTGCTGGATGAGACATTTGGTTTCCACGAAGTGATTGCGCAAACCGGGCGCTTCAAGGTGTATCGCGCCATTATGACCCGCCAGGCGAAGAAAGGTTAAGTATCTCGCCGCATGCCTTGTCGGATGCGGCGTACACGCCTTATCTGACCGACAAACGAATTATCCACAATCCGCTGATGGACATTTTTCCAGCAATTACACCTCCGTCGATAATTAACTATTGACGAAAAGCTGAAAACCACTAGAATGCGCCTCCGTGGTAGCAATTCTTTTTAAGAATTGATGGTATGCGAAGGTGGCGGAATTGGTAGACGCGCTAGCTTCAGGTGTTAGTGTCCTTACGGACGTGGGGGTTCAAGTCCCCCCCCTCGCACCAATTATCTTTACTTCTTTTCTTGTCTCTTCACTGTTTTATCACCCCTGATTCAAATTCATTATCATCAGCATGATGCCAGCAATAAGCGCCAGGCACGATGGTAGCAAAACGTAATGCCGTAACTGTTTGTGATACAGCATCACCGGCGTCAATACCAATCCCATCAGAATGACAATCCGCCATTGATCCGGCGATAAATCCGCATACATCAGCCCTGCAATCAGCAATCCCGGCAGCAACACTCCCCAGCCACTGCCCAGCGTACGTTGCAACATGGTTTCATCTCTTTCATTGATAATGATAACTAATATCATATGATAATTCTTATCATTTGCAAGCCAGAGAAATCCCTTGCTATCGGGTAAACCTATCGCTAGGATTAGAAATCATTATCATTTAGATTACAATCCCGATTATGGCCTATCGTTCCGCACCGCTCTATGAAGATGTTATCTGGCGAACGCATCTCCAGCCGCAGGATGCTGGGCTTGCACAAGCCGTGCGGGCGACGATCGCCGAGCATCGTGAACATTTGCTGGAGTTTATCCGCCTGGATGAACCCGCCCCACTTAACGCCATGACGCTGGCGCAATGGTCATCACCTAATGCGCTAAGTTCTCTACTCGCGGTCTATTCCGATCATATCTACCGCAACCAACCTTTGATGATCCGCGAAAACAAACCGCTGATCTCACTGTGGGCGCAATGGTATATTGGCCTGATGGTACCACCATTAATGCTGGCGCTGCTGACTCAGGAAAAAGCATTAGATGTGTCGCCGGAACATGTCCACGTTGAGTTTCACGAAACCGGACGCGCCGCCTGTTTCTGGGTCGATGTGTGTGAAGATAAAAACGCAACACTACATTCGCCGCAGCAGCGAATGGAAACGTTAATCAGCCAGGCGCTGGTTCCGGTTGTGCAGGCACTAGAAGCAACGGGAGAGATTAACGGCAAACTTATCTGGAGCAATACCGGTTATTTGATCAACTGGTATCTGACTGAGATGAAACAGCTGCTCGGCGAGGCGACGGTTGAATCGCTGCGCTATGCCCTCTTTTTTGAGAAAATGCTTACTACCGGTGAAGATAATCCACTCTGGCGTACCGTGGTGCTACGCGACGGCCTGCTGGTGCGCCGCACTTGCTGCCAGCGTTATCGCTTACCGGATGTGCAGCAATGTGGCGATTGTACGCTGAAATGAAAACACTGCCGGGGAAGTAAACCCGGCATCATGCGGATTAATAAGGATGCAACACATTACTTGTTTCGCAATGCCGCATACATAACAGAATATCTGCGGCCTCCAACAACCCTGCATCAGAACTGACGCCCAGTTTCGACATCACATTAAATTTATGTGCACGGATCGTTTTGATATTGCGTTTAAGCTGCTCGGCAATTTGTGTCATTGAGTAGCCACGCGACATAAAGCGCAATATTTCTCTCTCCGTCGGGCTTAGCGTCCGGCTTTGGTTAATGTACCACTGATTGTTCAGTCGATCGGTCGCCTGACGTACACCATTTAATGACAAAAAGAGTTCCTGATGAAAAATCTCCAGCGTTGACGCTTTACTTAATACACCGTCCAGCGGTGATGGCGATAATGAACCAATCAGCCGAGCTTCAATATCATCATCCGCAATAACTAAACGCCGGGTACGCGGAAACTTAATCGCCAGTTCAGTCAGGCAGGATAATCCCTCTCTGCGCGCACTTCTCATGGCAGAAAAAGAAAAAATGACCGCTGCAAACGAGATCCGCGACATGGCATCCTGAAATGACTCCTGACTGGTATAGGTATGGAGCTTATAAGGGTTACCCGCAAACTTTCTGAATAAACTCTCAATACCGATACGACTCATGACGCATTTTTCTATGAGTGCGACATTTCTCTTCTTAATTCGGCTGTGTTCCATTCTGCGGCATCTCCATAAACAGAAGGCAAGTTAAGTTCTCTTGCACCCTGCGCGCTATTTATCCATGCATACATTTCAGCGTTACTGTGAATTGCCAGTCGACGCATCGCACTGTTTTTTTGGGCGCTGATAGTTTTATTACTTTTCTTAAGCAATGAAGCTATCTGGTTGATGCCCCATCCTTTACCTAATAGCCGCAGTACCTTGCGCTCTGAAAGAGTGAGAATGACTGAGCGATAGCTAAAATCATGAGTTTCAGTCATTGCCGGAGAGGTCAGCATGGCGCTGATACGCTCTGCGTGCGTATTGCCGGAACGTACGGTCTTGACCAGATTCTCAATGGGTTCAACATCAGACAATAACGTCGCCGTAGGGCACATGAGCAGTTCTACTGCCTGGGAATACCAGGAGCGTGACACCATGAAAACCCAGTGAATTTCCCGATATTGCGAGATTAAAGAATAATAATGTTCACAAACAGAACGTGGATCTTCACTTTCACCGGCTAAATCAGCAATGACTAATCCGGAACGACGTAATTGTAATAAGGTAAGGTCCTCCGCAGAGGCGCTGGATATTATTTCATATTCAGGGAAGTGAGTCCTCATGATCTCTTTTAACCCTGCTTGCATAACAGGTATTTTACTGATAACAATTCCATTTTTGCAGCATCCTGGCAACATATTTCCTCCACATCCACTTTCTAAAAATTACGATGGTTTATTCAGGATATTCATTCCTTAAATGTTTCCAGCAAATTAATAGATTAAGCGAATAAATTATCCTTAGCATTCACTTTCATATCAGCATACTCCTGCTGCACAACAACTCCACTGCATGTGTCAGAAGGTTAGCATCAAATGATAACCTGGTGAAATAGCCTGGAGACATTTAAAATATCTACATTAAGTTGTTAGAAATACTTAATGAAAAACAGAATTCTCATTCGTTTAATTTATAATTAACTGATATCCCTTCCCGTAGAATGCAAAATCACACAATCAATATTTATTCAATAAAATCTGATAGTTTTAACTTGTGAAAATTAAAAAACGCGCCCAGTTATCTTTTATCCTGATTCGTAAAGGCTAAACAATAAATTCATTATAGTGATAATATTCATGTGATAATTTGTTTGCGGCGAGAGATAATTCGCTTCTTATCACCGAGCTTCTCCCGATAACCAGGATTAATCAGCGCAATTTTGATCTTAACCTACCGCAAAACAACCGTGCTTCATGATACAAATGGATTCTCATTATCTGAACAATACGCAGCACGTCTATGACAAAGGGCGAGTTATGCAAACTGAGCAACAGCGAGCCGTAACACGGCTTTGTATCCAGTGCGGATTATTTCTTTTGCAACATGGTGCGGAAAGCGCGTTGGTTGATGAGCTTTCCTCACGACTGGGTCGGGCGTTGGGAATGGACAGCGTCGAAAGTTCTATCTCTTCGAACGCCATAGTGCTGACAACCATTAAAGATGGGCAATGCCTGACATCGACACGAAAAAATCACGATCGCGGCATTAATATGCATGTGGTGACTGAAGTCCAGCACATTGTGATTCTGGCGGAGCATCATCTGCTGGATTACAAAGGTGTAGAGAAACGATTTAGCCAAATTCAGCCATTACGTTACCCGAGATGGCTGGTAGCCTTAATGGTCGGCCTTTCTTGCGCCTGTTTCTGTAAACTCAATAAAGGTGGCTGGGATGGTGCCGTCATCACCTTCTTTGCCAGTACGGTCGCGATGTATATCCGCCAGCTGCTGGCACAACGTCATCTTCATCCACAGATCAACTTTTGCCTCACCGCTTTCGCCGCCACCACCATTTCCGGTTTGCTTTTGCAACTTCCCACTTTCAGCAATACACCCACCATTGCGATGGCCGCCAGCGTTCTGCTGCTGGTGCCGGGCTTTCCATTGATTAATGCCGTCGCCGATATGTTTAAAGGCCACATCAATACCGGACTGGCACGCTGGGCGATCGCCAGTCTGCTGACACTGGCTACCTGCGTCGGCGTGGTGATGGCACTGACGATTTGGGGGCTACGCGGATGGGTGTGATCGAATTTCTGTTAGCGTTGGCGCAGGATATGATCCTCGCCGCCATTCCAGCGGTCGGCTTTGCAATGGTGTTCAACGTTCCCGTTCGGGCGTTACGCTGGTGTGCGCTGCTTGGCTCGATAGGTCATGGTTCCCGAATGATCTTAATGACCAGCGGGCTGAATATTGAGTGGTCAACTTTTATGGCTTCTATGCTGGTCGGCACCATTGGTATTCAATGGTCGCGCTGGTATCTGGCGCATCCGAAAGTGTTTACCGTGGCGGCTGTTATCCCTATGTTCCCTGGCATATCAGCTTATACCGCAATGATTTCGGCGGTAAAAATCAGCCAGCTAGGTTACAGCGAACCGTTGATGATTACCCTGTTAACCAACTTTCTTACAGCTTCATCGATTGTTGGTGCGTTATCCATCGGTCTTTCCATTCCTGGATTATGGTTGTACCGCAAGCGCCCTCGCGTATAAAATTGCCTCGCTTAAGCACACGGATGAGAGACAGCCTCCTCTCCTCCGTGTGTTACTATAAAAGTTATCACCCTTCTCGTTCATCGTTCCATATTTGAGAAACAGTATGTCTTCCAGAGTTTTGACCCCGGACGTCGTTGGTATTGACGCCCTGATACACGATCACCAAACCGTTCTGGCAAAAGCTGAAGGCGGTGTGGTTGCCGTATTTGCTAACAATGCCCCGGCGTTTTATGCCGTCACGCCTGCACGCCTGGCTGAACTGCTGGCGCTGGAAGAAAAGCTGGCGCGTCCGGGAAGCGATGTCGCTCTGGACGATCAACTCTATCAGGAACCGCAAGCCGCTCCCGTTGCTGTACCCATGGGGAAATTCGCCATGTACCCAGACTGGCAACCCGATGCCGACTTTATCCGCCTGGCGGCGCTATGGGGCGTGGCACTAAAAGAGCCGGTGACCACCGAAGAACTGGCCTCATTCATTGCCTACTGGCAGGCGGAAGGTAAAGTCTTTCACCATGTGCAGTGGCAACAAAAACTGGCGCGCAGCCTGCAAATCGGTCGTGCCAGCAACGGCGGACTGCCGAAACGAGATGTGAATACGGTCAGTGAACCTGACAGCCAAATTCCACCAGGATTCAGAGGGTAACGATGAAAAACGTTGGCGACCTGATGCAACGCCTGCAAAAAATGATGCCTGCCCATATCAAACCTGCGTTCAAAACGGGTGAAGAACTACTGGCCTGGCAGAAAGAACAAGGAGCGATCCGCTCCGCCGCTCTCGAACGTGAAAATCGGGCGATGAAAATGCAGCGCACCTTTAACCGCTCCGGTATTCGTCCACTGCATCAGAACTGCTCCTTTGAGAACTATCGCGTTGAGTGTGAAGGGCAGATGAATGCGTTAAGCAAAGCGCGCCAGTATGTCGAAGAATTTGACGGCAACATCGCCAGCTTCATCTTTTCTGGCAAGCCCGGAACCGGCAAAAACCATCTGGCGGCGGCAATCTGCAACGAACTGCTGCTACGCGGTAAATCCGTATTGATCATCACCGTGGCTGATATTATGTCGGCGATGAAAGATACCTTCAGGAATAGCGGTACCAGCGAAGAACAACTGCTTAGCGATCTGAGCAACGTTGATCTGCTGGTGATCGATGAGATCGGCGTGCAGACCGAATCGAAATACGAAAAAGTGATCATCAACCAGATCGTCGATCGCCGCTCTTCTTCCAAACGCCCAACCGGGATGCTGACCAACAGTAATATGGAAGAGATGACCAAGTTGCTGGGCGAACGCGTGATGGACCGTATGCGCCTGGGTAACAGTTTGTGGGTGATCTTCAACTGGGATAGCTACCGTAGCCGGGTAACGGGTAAAGAGTATTAATCCCCGTTTCTGGCGGTATACTGCGACACAATTCCACCTTGAGTAATGATGATGAAAACTGTTAAACATCTTCTGTGCTGTGCCATTGCCGCCAGCGCATTAATTTCCACCGGGGTGCATGCTGCGTCCTGGAAAGATGCGCTCTCCAGCGCCGCCAGCGAACTTGGCAACCAAAACAGCACGACACAGGAAGGCGGTTGGTCGCTCGCGTCATTAACTAACTTGCTTAGCAGCGGAAACCAGGCCTTAAGCGCAGATAACATGAACAATGCCGCAGGCATTCTGCAATACTGCGCGAAGCAAAAGCTGGCTTCGGTAACCGACGCCGAAAACATCAAGAATCAGGTACTGGAAAAACTGGGCCTGAACAGTGAAGAGCAAAAAGAAGACACCAACTATCTGGATGGCATTCAGGGTTTGCTGAAAACCAAAGATGGTCAGCAACTCAATCTGGATAATATTGGAACGACTCCGCTGGCAGAAAAGGTGAAAACCAAAGCCTGCGATCTGGTGTTAAAGCAGGGGCTGAACTTCATTTCCTGAACCGCGAAACGCCGCGTTTTAGCTGTTACCCGGCTGACGCGGCTCTCTCCTGCCCTTTTCCCTGCTCCTGGACGGTTTTACCCCTGTTACACGGGAAGCGACCGTAATCAAAAAAGTCTGTTTATAAACTAATTCCTAACAACATCGCATTTTTTTGACACTAGAATTGCAGCAATATGGCGACGCCATTACATTGTGCTTTTCAAAAAGCTTAAACGTTGGCTAAACGGCCCGGTTTAGTGAGGATCGCCCGTTGTCAGAACTACTCTCTTTCGCCCTTTTTCTCGCCTCTGTGCTGATTTACGCATGGAAAGCGGGACGTAACACCTGGTGGTTTGCAGCCACGTTAACGGTGCTGGGGCTATTTGTCGTTTTAAATATCACCCTGTTTGCCAGCGACTATTTTACTGGCGATGGTATTAACGACGCGGTTCTCTATACCTTAACCAACAGCCTGACCGGTGCTGGTGTCAGCAAATACATCCTGCCGGGTATCGGCATTGTGCTGGGGCTGACGGCGGTGTTCGGTGCGCTGGGCTGGATCCTGCGCCGTCGTCGTCATCATCCGCACCATTTTGGTTACAGCCTGCTGGCACTCTTACTGGCGCTGGGTTCAGTGGATGCCAGCCCGGCATTTCGTCAGATAACGGAACTGGTGAAATCCCAGTCACGCGACGGCGACCCGGACTTTGCGGCTTATTATAAAGAGCCGTCGAAAACTATCCCTGACCCGAAACTCAACCTGGTTTATATCTACGGCGAAAGTCTCGAGCGAACCTATTTTGATAACGAAGCTTTCCCGGATCTCACGCCTGAACTGGGCGCGTTGAAAAATGAAGGCCTGGATTTCAGCCACACGCAGCAGCTGCCAGGAACGGATTACACGATTGCGGGCATGGTGGCTTCTCAGTGCGGCATACCGCTGTTTGCCCCCTTTGAAGGCAACGCCTCCGCCTCTGTCTCCAGCTTCTTCCCGCAGAACATCTGTCTGGGCGATATCCTGAAAAACTCGGGTTATCAGAACTATTTCGTGCAGGGCGCGAATCTGCGTTTTGCCGGTAAAGATGTGTTCCTGAAATCGCACGGCTTCGACCACTTATACGGCTCAGAAGAGCTGAAAAGCGTGGTGGCCGACCCGCACTATCGCAACGACTGGGGATTCTACGACGATACCGTTCTCGACGAAGCGTGGAAAAAGTTTGAAGGGCTTTCCCGCTCAGGTCAGCGATTCTCACTGTTTACCCTGACGGTCGATACCCATCACCCGGATGGTTTTATCTCGCGCACCTGTAACCGCAAAAAATATGATTTTGACGGTAAGCCTAATCAGTCATTCAGCGCGGTAAGTTGCAGCCAGGAGAACATCGCGACGTTTATCAACAAAATCAAAGCGTCACCGTGGTTTAAAGATACTGTCATCGTCGTCTCTTCTGACCATTTAGCGATGAACAACACGGCGTGGAAATACCTCAATAAACAGGATCGCAATAACCTGTTTTTTGTCATCCGTGGCGACAAGCCGCAGCAAGAGACGCTGGCGGTGAAGCGTAACACGATGGATAACGGCGCGACGGTGCTGGACATTCTCGGTGGCGATAACTATCTCGGACTTGGTCGTAGCAGTTTATCCGGGCAGTCGATGTCGGAAATCTTCCTCAATATCAAAGAGAAAACATTGGCGTGGAAGCCGGATATCATCCGCCTGTGGAAATTCCCTAAAGAGATGAAAGAGTTCACCATCGACCAGCAGAAAAACATGATTGCCTTCTCGGGTAGCCATTTCCGTTTGCCGCTGCTGTTGCGGGTTTCAGACAAGCGCGTAGAACCGCTGCCGGAAAGTGAATACTCAGCACCGCTGCGTTTCCAGCTGGCCGATTTCGCTCCACGCGACAATTTCGTCTGGGTTGACCGTTGCTACAAGATGGCACAACTTTGGGCTCCGGAACTGGCACTCTCCACCGACTGGTGTGTCTCGCAAGGGCAGCTTGGCGGTCAGCAAATTGTTCAGCATGTTGACAAAACAACATGGAAGGGCAAAACGGCATTTAAAGATACGGTCATCGACATGGCGCGTTACAAAGGCAATGTCGATACGCTGAAGATTGTTGATAACGATATTCGCTACAAAGCCGACAGTTTCATCTTTAACGTCGCCGGTGCGCCGGAAGAGGTGAAACAGTTTAGCGGGATTTCTCGTCCGGAGTCGTGGGGCCGCTGGTCCAACGCACAGCTGGGCGACGAAGTAAAAATCGAGTACAAGCATCCGCTGCCGAAGAAATTTGACCTGGTGATTACCGCCAAAGCATACGGCAATAACGCCAGCCGTCCTATTCCGGTACGCGTAGGCAATGAAGAACAAACCCTTGTACTGGGCAATGAAGTGACCACCACCACACTGCATTTCGATAACCCAACCGATGCCGACACACTGGTAATTGTGCCGCCGGAACCTGTCTCAACCAACGAAGGGAATATCCTCGGACACTCGCCGCGTAAGCTCGGGATCGGCATGGTGGAGATTAAAGTGGTAGAACGTGAAGGGTAATTCCTGACTGATGTGTAGGTCGCATAAGGTGCGGCCTACACGCCTTCTCCGGCTTACAACACACTATTAAGAAACAAAAAAAACAGCGCCCAACACTTCCCCGGACGCTGCATGGCAACTTTAATAATCTCGCCTTATCAGAAAGTAATTACACCCTTAATCAACTCACGATTGTTAATCACATCACGCTCGTAGGTTTCTGCCAGCGTGGCGAACGGGTAGCGATGGGTTAACATCATGTCGGCAGTGATTTTCCCTTCCGCCATCAGTCGACCGACTTTAGCGAAATCTTCCGGCGTGGCGTTGCGGCTGCCCATCATCGTCGTTTCTTTTTTATGGAATTCCGGATCGGAGAACTGCAACTCACCTTTAAACAGACCGACAAATACCACCGTGCCGCCGTGACGAATCAGATTTACGGTGTTATTCATCGCATGTTGATTACCTGTCGCGTCGATCACTTTCTGCGCCAGCGAACCACCAAACTGCGCCCGCAGCTGCGCGTCAAAATCTTCGGCTGACGGGTCCAGTACAGGTAATTCCAGACGCGTTGCCACATGTTCACGGCGCGCCGGACTGGTATCCGCCACTACCACCTGTGCGCCATCGGCTTTAGCGATTGCCGCCGCGCCCAGACCGATTGGCCCCGCCCCGACCACCAGCACCTGCTCGCCGGGAGCAATGGCTGCGCGACGCACCGCATGAGCGCTAATAGCGAAAGGTTCAATCAATGCTGCCGCCTGTGGGTCAATACCGTCTGCGGGCAAAATGTTCGCCACCGGCACGCTCAAATACTCACTAAAACCGCCATCCTGATGCACGCCAATGACTGAAATTTTTTCACAGCAATTGGTACGCCCGCTTTTACACGCCGGACATTGCTGACAGGCAACATAAGGGATCACAGCAACTTGCTGACCATTTTTAAGATCAGCAATATTTTTACCCAGCCCAACAATCTCCCCACATATTTCATGGCCTAAAACCCGTGGATAACTAAAAAATGGTTGATTTCCACCCCAGGCATGAATATCGGTACCGCAAATCCCGACAGACTTAATTTTTATTAATGCTTCATTGTCACCCGGAATAGGTATCTCGCGTTGTTTCCAGACTAATTCTTTCGGCTGCTGGCAAATTAAAACATTCATTGTAGACATGATTCGGCTCTCCATTTTTTGTTGCCTTAGATATCAATGAAAATGAAAAATGGCAGCGGAACGGAAAATCTGTTTTGTGAAAACACACGCATAAAAATGTTTTAAATCGGGTTTTAATGGACTCACAAGGAGGAAAATATGAGTCGCTCACAAAATTTACACCACAATGTGATTAACCAGGTCATTGATGATATGGCGCGGGGTCATATCCCTTCCCCACTTCCATCGCAAAGTGCGCTGGCGGAAATGTACAACATCAGCCGCACTACAGTGCGTCATATTCTCAGCCACTTACGCGAATGCGGCGTCTTAACGCAGGTTGGAAACGACTATGTTATTGCGCGTAAACCTGACCATGATGACGGTTTCGCCTGTACTACCGCTTCAATGAGTGAACAAAACAAAGTGTTTGAGCAGGCTTTTTTCACGATGATAAACCAGCGTCAGTTACGCCCTGGGGAAACTTTTTCTGAACTGCAACTGGCGCGGGCCGCGGGTGTCAGCCCGGTGGTTGTAAGAGAATATCTTTTAAAATTCGGCCGTTATAATCTTATTCAAAGCGAAAAGCGCGGCCAGTGGAGCATGAAGCAATTCGATCAATCCTACGCCGAGCAGCTGTTTGAGCTACGCGAAATGCTCGAAACACATTCACTTCAGCACTTTCTCAACCTGCCTGATCATGATCCCCGCTGGCTGCAGGCGAAAACCATGCTCGAACGTCATCGGCTACTGCGTGACAACATCGGCAATAGCTTTCGCATGTTCTCGCAACTTGACAGAGATTTTCACTCCTTACTGCTTTCAGCTGCCGACAATATCTTTTTTGATCAATCGCTTGAGATCATCTCAGTCATCTTTCATTTTCACTATCAATGGGACGAAAGCGATCTTAAACAGCGCAATATCATTGCCGTCGATGAGCATATGACCATTCTCAGCGCTCTGATTTGCCGCAGTGACCTTGATGCCACCCTTGCGCTCCGTAACCATTTGAATTCAGCTAAACAATCAATGATTCGATCCATTAATGAGAACACGCGTTATGCTCATTAAGTACGGATTAAAAACAGCAAACTATTAGCGGGTGCACGGTTTTATCAAAAGATAAATACCGGGAAATTCCCGCTTACCTATGCTCACAATCAGTCGACTAAAAATGTTTTTGTGAGCGGTAGTAAAGTCCTAAAACTTTAACCTGCCGTTAATGTCAACCTTGCGTAATGCACAATTACGTAAACAATTAAAATTATAAATACAGGAGTCCGGCGTGGAAAAAGAAAATATCACCCTCGATCCGCGTTCTTCATTTACTCCATCTTCGTCGGCAGATATTCCCGTGCCACCAGATGGATTAGTTCAACGCAGTACCCGAATTAAACGCATTCAAACCACCGCCATGTTGTTATTATTTTTTGCGGCGGTAATCAATTATCTCGACCGCAGTTCGCTGTCGGTAGCAAATTTAACGATTCGTGAAGAATTGGGATTAAGTGCCACCGAAATCGGCGCTTTGCTCTCCGTGTTTTCACTCGCTTACGGGATTGCGCAACTTCCTTGCGGCCCACTATTGGATCGTAAAGGCCCGCGCCTGATGCTGGGACTGGGGATGTTCTTCTGGTCACTGTTCCAGGCAATGTCTGGCATGGTTCACAGCTTTACGCAGTTCGTGTTGGTGCGTATCGGTATGGGGATTGGTGAAGCGCCGATGAACCCATGTGGCGTAAAAGTCATTAACGACTGGTTCAACATCAAAGAGCGCGGACGCCCGATGGGTTTCTTCAACGCAGCTTCTACCATTGGCGTTGCCGTAAGCCCACCGATTCTGGCGGCGATGATGCTGGTGATGGGCTGGCGCGGGATGTTTATTACTATTGGTGTACTGGGGATTTTTCTCGCCATCGGCTGGTATATGCTCTATCGCAACCGCGAGCACGTAGAACTGACTGCCGTTGAACAAGCTTATCTCAATGCAGGTAGCGTCAATGCCCGCCGAGATCCGCTCAGTTTTGCCGAATGGCGCAGCTTGTTCCGTAACCGCACAATGTGGGGAATGATGCTCGGATTCAGTGGCATCAACTACACTGCGTGGCTGTATCTGGCCTGGCTTCCTGGTTACCTGCAAACAGCCTATAACCTGGATTTAAAAAGCACAGGGTTGATGGCGGCTATCCCTTTCCTGTTTGGGGCTGCCGGGATGCTGGTCAACGGTTACGTTACCGACTGGCTGGTCAAAGGGGGAATGGCTCCGATTAAAAGCCGTAAGATCTGCATTATTGCCGGGATGTTCTGTTCTGCCGCCTTTACGCTGGTCGTACCGCAAGCGACAACATCCATGACAGCGGTTCTGCTGATTGGCATGGCACTGTTTTGTATTCACTTTGCCGGAACATCCTGCTGGGGCTTGATCCACGTCGCAGTTGCTTCTCGCATGACGGCGTCGGTGGGCAGTATCCAGAACTTTGCCAGCTTCATCTGCGCCTCTTTTGCGCCGATCATTACTGGTTTTATTGTTGATACCACCCACTCATTCCGTCTGGCACTAATCATCTGCGGTTGCGTCACCGCAGCGGGGGCACTGGCGTACATCTTCCTGGTTCGTCAGCCGATCAACGACCCGCGTAAAGATTAATCTCCCTATGCCCGATAACATTTTGCTTATCGGGCATTTTTATGGCGATTAAAACGTTTCCCAGTTCTCGCTGCTATCTGCCACGGCCATTTTACGCGGCGTAGCTGGCGTCACGGTTTTTACTACAGCCGATGTTTCACGCTGATGTTGCTGCTGTTGCTGAATCCGGAACACTGCCACAGCTTCGGTCAGGCGACTGGCCTGCTCTTCCAGCGCGGCGGCGGCAGCGGCAGATTCTTCCACCAGCGCAGCGTTCTGTTGGGTTACCCGGTCCATCTCAGCGACCGCTAAGCCAACCTGATCGATACCACGGCTCTGCTCATCAGAAGCCGAAGCAATTTCGCCCATAATGTCCGTCACGCGGGTCACGGCACTGACAATCTCCGCCATTGTTTCCCCGGCGCTTTCGACCAGCGTAGAGCCAACATCCACTTTCCCCACCGAGTCTTCAATCAGGCTTTTAATTTCACGAGCCGCCTGAGCGCTGCGCTGGGCCAGATTACGCACTTCGCCCGCGACCACCGCAAAACCGCGCCCTTGCTCACCCGCGCGCGCAGCCTCAACCGCCGCGTTCAAAGCCAGAATATTGGTCTGGAAAGCAATGCCGTCAATTACGCTGATAATATCGGCGATTTTCTGCGAACTGGTGGAGATATCGCGCATGGTCTGCACCACGTTATCCACCACTTTGCCGCCGCGTTGCGCCGTTTCGGAAGCACTTAACGCCAGGTGGCTGGCCTGACGCGCATTTTCGGCGTTCTGCTTCACCGTTGCGGTCAGTTGCTCCATGCTGGCTGCCGTCTCTTCCAGCGAAGCGGCCTGTTGCTCGGTGCGCGAAGAGAGATCGTTATTGCCGGTAGCGATTTCGCTGGCACCGCTATAGATGGCATTGGCCCCGTTGCGCACATCACCGACGGTACGCATCAGCTCTCCCTGCATATGGCGCAAACTCTCTGCCAGTTGCCCCATCTCATTAGAGCCATCCACCTCTATCGGTTTCACCAGATCGCCGCCTGCAATATGACGAATGCTGTCAATCAGGCGATTCATTGGCGCTACCAACGAGGCTTTAATACCGAACCAGACGGCGAAGATGACCGCCAGTACGACGATCATCACGCCCACCAGAATCCACATCGCCTGGCTGTAGGAGGCATTGTTATCGCTGACGGCGATATCATAGAGCCGATCGTTTTGCTCCATGTAAGCCACATACTGCTTCTCGAAACCGTCCTGATATCCCTGGGTCGGTTGATCAAAGAACTCGTTGATTTTGCCTGCACCTAACAGTTGGATCAGCTCCTCCAGCGCATTGTGATAAATATCGTAATTACGTTTGATCTCTGACGCTGCGGCGGTGCTCTGACGCGGGTCACGCGGCAACGCTTCGTAATCCGCCCAGTTTTTTTCCGCCTGTTTCAGCGAAATACTGGCACTCTGCATCAGCTCAGCAACGGTTGAACCGCTACCAATATTATTCTGATCCATCATGTAGCGGATACCCGCGCGGTTGAGGGTGTTACGCGTCTGCAACAACGCAACCCAGCTGCCATTCAGCGTGGATTGCTGCTGGCGAATGGTTTGTAAAACAGTGAAATTTTCTTTGTCATTCTTTAAGGCATTAAAGAACAGACCGCCTGATGTCAGTTGTAAAAGGCCAAAAACGGCCAAAACCAGCAGTAGGCTGGTCACAATTTTGATACGTTTTAACATGGTTTCTCTTTCCTGTGGACCGATGCAAGATTTTCGGCCTGGAAAGGAAAAACTTTATGAAAATCCCGCGGAGATGACGCCGAGTAATTTTATTCACCCCCTGAATTTAAAAAGCCATTATTTACATAAATTATTCGCAATATAAATATGTGATATAAATCACATATTTATGGTCACTTAAACGACGCCTTTGCCGCTCACCGCCATTCCTGACCGCTTACGTCCCTAAAATAACCACTCAGTTATTTACCTTACTTTACGCGCGCGTAACTCTGGCAACATCACTGCAGGATAGCGGTCAATTTACCTCCTCAAACGCAACGCAAACCTAGAACGGCTTCGGCCAACTATTAATCAATACATGCCAGGTTTTACTATGGATACTAAAAAGATATTCAAGCACATACCCTGGGTGATTCTTGGAATCATCGGTGCATTCTGCCTCGCGGTAGTTGCATTACGTCGGGGGGAGCACGTCAGCGCCCTGTGGATCGTGGTCGCCTCTGTGTCGGTGTATCTGGTGGCGTATCGCTACTACAGTTTGTACATCGCCCAGAAGGTGATGAAACTCGACCCCACGCGCGCGACGCCTGCGGTTATTAACAATGACGGTCTGAACTACGTTCCGACCAACCGTTACGTGTTGTTTGGTCACCACTTCGCCGCTATCGCCGGTGCTGGTCCGCTGGTGGGTCCAGTTCTCGCCGCGCAGATGGGCTACCTGTCTGGCACGCTGTGGCTGCTGGCGGGGGTCGTGCTGGCCGGTGCGGTTCAGGACTTTATGGTGCTGTTTATCTCCTCTCGCCGTAATGGCGCATCTCTTGGTGAGATGATCAAAGAAGAGATGGGGCCAGTACCGGGGACTATCGCGCTGTTTGGCTGTTTCTTAATCATGATCATCATCCTCGCCGTTCTGGCGCTGATTGTGGTTAAAGCCCTGGCCGAAAGTCCGTGGGGTGTCTTCACCGTTTGCTCAACCGTACCGATTGCGCTGTTTATGGGTATCTACATGCGCTTTATTCGTCCGGGGCGTGTGGGTGAAGTCTCTGTCATTGGTATCGTGCTGCTGGTTGCCTCTATCTACTTCGGTGGCGTGATTGCTCACGATCCGTACTGGGGTCCGGCACTGACCTTTAAAGACACCACCATTACCTTCGCGCTGATTGGCTATGCGTTTGTTTCCGCACTGCTGCCAGTGTGGCTGATCCTCGCACCACGCGACTATCTGGCAACCTTCCTGAAAATCGGCGTTATCGTCGGCCTGGCGCTGGGTATCGTGGTGTTGAACCCGGAACTGAAAATGCCTGCGATGACCCAGTACATTGACGGTACTGGCCCGCTGTGGAAAGGCGCTCTGTTCCCGTTCCTGTTCATCACCATCGCCTGTGGTGCGGTATCTGGCTTCCACGCGCTGATCTCTTCCGGTACGACGCCAAAACTGCTGGCTAACGAAACCGACGCGCGTTTCATTGGCTACGGCGCAATGCTGATGGAGTCCTTCGTGGCGATTATGGCGCTGGTTGCTGCATCCATCATCGAACCGGGTCTTTACTTCGCGATGAACACCCCGCCTGCTGGCCTTGGCATCACCATGCCTAACCTGCATGAAATGGGTGGCGAGAACGCGCCGATCATCATGGCGCAGCTGAAAGACGTTACCGCACACGCGGCGGCGACCGTCAGCTCCTGGGGCTTCGTGATTTCACCAGAGCAGATCCTGCAAACCGCGAAAGACATTGGTGAGCCTTCTGTCCTGAACCGTGCAGGTGGTGCGCCGACGCTGGCGGTAGGTATCGCTCACGTGTTCCACAAAGTGCTGCCGATGGCTGACATGGGCTTCTGGTATCACTTCGGTATTCTGTTCGAAGCCCTGTTCATCCTGACCGCGCTGGATGCCGGTACCCGTTCTGGCCGCTTTATGCTGCAAGACCTGCTGGGTAACTTCATCCCGTTCCTGAAAAAAACCGATTCTCTGGTTGCCGGTATCATCGGTACTGCGGGTTGTGTGGGTCTGTGGGGCTACCTGCTGTATCAGGGCGTGGTCGATCCGCTGGGCGGCGTTAAGAGCCTGTGGCCGCTGTTCGGTATCTCCAACCAGATGCTGGCAGCCGTAGCACTGGTACTAGGCACCGTTGTGCTGATTAAGATGAAGCGCACCCAATACATCTGGGTAACTGTTGTTCCGGCTGTATGGCTGCTTATCTGCACCACCTGGGCGCTGGGCCTGAAACTGTTCAGCACCAACCCGCAGATGGAAGGCTTCTTCTACATGGCAAGCCAGTACAAAGAGAAGATTGCTAACGGTACTGACCTGACGGCGCAGCAGATTGCCAACATGAACCACATCGTTGTGAACAACTACACCAACGCAGGTCTGAGTATTCTGTTCCTGATTGTGGTGTACAGCATCATCTTCTACGGTTTCAAAACCTGGCTGAAGGTGCGTAACAGCGACAAACGTACTGACAAAGAAACACCGTACGTTCCAATCCCGGAAGGCGGCGTGAAGATCTCTTCGCACCACTAACCGTGTTTAGCCCCGCTTCGGCGGGGCTTTGTTCTTATCAGAGTGAACTATGTTTGGTAACTTAGGACAGGCAAAAAAATATCTCGGCCAGGCGGCGAAGATGTTGATTGGCATTCCAGACTACGACAACTACGTCGAGCATATGAAGACCAACCATCCCGACAAGCCGTACATGAGCTATGAAGAATTCTTCCGCGAACGCCAGAACGCGCGCTACGGCGGCGATGGTAAAGGCGGTATGCGCTGTTGTTAATGGAGAGAGCATGAACCCGATTGCAGTTACCCTACTCACCGGTTTTTTAGGCGCGGGCAAAACCACCCTGCTGCGCCATATTCTTAACGAACAACACGGCTACAAGATTGCCGTGATTGAAAACGAATTCGGCGAAGTCTCCGTTGATGATCAACTGATTGGCGACCGCGCCACGCAGATCAAAACGCTGACCAACGGCTGCATCTGCTGTTCGCGCTCCAACGAGCTGGAGGACGCGCTACTCGACCTGCTGGACAATCTCGACAAGGGCAATATTCAGTTCGACCGTCTGGTGATTGAATGCACCGGCATGGCCGATCCCGGCCCGATTATTCAGACCTTTTTCTCCCATGAGATTTTATGCCAGCGTTACCTGCTGGATGGCGTGATTGCGCTGGTGGATGCGGTACATGCCGATGAGCAGATGAACCAGTTCACCATCGCCCAGTCCCAGGTTGGCTACGCCGACCGTATTCTGCTGACTAAAATCGACGTCGCAGGCGAAGCAGAAAAACTGCGTGAACGCCTGGCGCGCATCAACGCCCGCGCACCGGTCTACACCGTCACCCACGGCGACATCGACCTGGGCCTGTTGTTCAACACCAACGGTTTTATGCTGGAAGAAAACGTCGTCAGCACCAAACCGCGTTTCCACTTTATCGCGGATAAACAAAACGATATTTCGTCGATTGTGGTGGAACTGGATTACCCGGTAGATATCAGCGAAGTTTCCCGCGTGATGGAAAACCTGCTGCTGGAGTCGGCAGATAAACTGCTGCGTTACAAAGGGATGCTGTGGATTGACGGCGAACCTAACCGCCTGCTGTTCCAGGGCGTCCAGCGCCTCTACAGCGCCGACTGGGACCGCCCGTGGGGCAATGAAAAACCGCATAGCACGATGGTGTTTATCGGGATTCAGTTGCCGGAGGATGAGATTCGGGCAGCGTTTGCGGGGTTGAGGAAGTAATACCCTTAACCTACTAAAACGAAGCGGACGAGGATAAAACCCTATCATTTTCCGTTCGCTTCACTATTTTATTTCGTTCCAACACCCATAAAAATTAAAAATATAATTCTGCCATAATTTCCTGAACACAGATGTAATTACATTGCCACCACTCATACTTTTAAAAATAATTTATATGATAGACGTCCTATTGAGGCGTAATAGATGTATTAATTTCCAAATATGCAAACATTCTGGTACAGTCCAAAAAAGAAAAATCATCAACCAAAACAATCAGCAAATAAATTAACAACGATTGAATCATAATCAACACGAATACAAGAGATTAACATGGCAACAATAATCCCAACAATCAGTAGCTGCAACGATAAAATTACTGCCGGAGAGAAAAGGCTGGCAAGAATTCTGGAAAGAGGACTAGGCGAAGAGTGCTGCTGTTGGTATGACATTCCCACGGGTGATAAGCATCTTCACCCAGATTTTATGATACTTTCGCCAGAAAAAGGCATTATTTTTCTCGAGGTAAAAGATTGGTTTATTACAAAAATAAAAAAAGCCAACAAGTCTAATGTGTTGTATGAGACACAAAATGGTATTCAATCTTTAAAGAATCCGATAGAACAAGTTAGGCGATATGCTTTCGAAGCTGTAAACCAGTTAAAAAAAGACCCCCTATTGTGCCAACAGGATGATCGTTACGATGGCAATCTTCTTTTCCCCTATGGATATGGCGTCTACTTTAGTAATATTACACGAGAAGCATTAAATAATAAATTTACTCAAGAAGAGCTGCTCGGGATCTTCCCATCAGATCTCATCATCTGCAAAGACGAAATAAATGAATTCATGTCAAAAGAGGATGTTTCATCCAAAATACATTCGTTGATTAAATATGACTTCAAATGTCATGCTACACAAGAACAGTTGAACAGGGTTAGATGGCACTTATACCCCGATGTCAGAATAGAAAGGGAAAAGAGAAGTAAAAACCGTGATGAATTTAGTGTCGATGCACCAACCATCATTTCTATCCTGGATACTCAACAGGAACAACTTGCCAGAAGTATGAGAGATGGCCACCGGATCATTCATGGTGTTGCAGGTTCAGGGAAGACATTGATCCTCTATCATCGCTGTCAGGAATTAGCGAAAAAAAATGACAGCGAAAAGCCAATACTTGTCATTTGCTACAATATTACTTTAGCCAAAAAACTTCGGTCGATGTTCATCAATCATCCCTTTGCAGAGAAAATAAAGGTTAAAAACTTTCATGCTTGGTGTTTCCAACAAATTAAAGAAAACAAGATCACTATTCCAGAAGGGGATAATATTTTTGAAAATATGGAGCTAGCGTTGACTGATGGTTTCAAGACAGGAAAAATAAAACCAGAACAATACAGCGCTGTATTAATTGATGAAGGACATGATTTTAAGCCCGAATGGTTAAAAATCCTGGCAAAAATGACTGACTCTCAGGACGAGAATTTGCTATTCCTTTATGATGATGCTCAGTCAATTTACCAAAAAAAGAAAGCATTAGACTTTACACTGTCCAGCGTAGATATTAAAGCGACAGGACGCACAACCATTCTTAATATAAATTATAGAAACACACAGCAAATCCTACACTTTGCCAGTTGCATTGCATTTAATTATCTTAATAGCCATATCGATAGTTCTTTAACCTATCATAAACCTGCTGCGGGAGGAATGAATGGCGATTATCCCAACCTTGAACATTTCGACACACAGGACGAAGAAATAGCAAGAGCAGTCGAATGGATTACAGAGCAAAATGAACAAGGGATTCCATGGTCTGAAATTGCTATACTAAGTCCATCAACTCACACCCTTTCTAACTCTCTAAGTTCTGTACTTGAATCGAAAAACATCCCCTTTAATCTTATTGTAAGCTCTGCAGATAAAAAGTCCTGGACGCCAGAACAAGAGCGTATTTCTGTTATGCCATTACCCAGCAGCAAAGGACTTGAGTTTCACTCAGTTGTCATTATTGATGCAGCGAGAACACGGGATAATAGCGATGATTTGAGTGAGGATATAAAGAGACTCTATGTAGGTTTTACCCGAGCACGTTGCAATCTCTTGGTAACCTTGCACGGTGAAGGTGCGTTAAATGAGCATCTACTAAAAACCTATGAGCAAATCCCACAATATATGTAAAAATGATAAATTATCTCCATAACGCCCGGTAACGCTGTACCGGGCGTTATGAATGTATATCTAATATATTAGTCACGCCTGATAGCCGCTACCAAAAACGCCATCATCTCCCTCTCATCTTTGCTGTGATAAAAGCGTACCATTTTGCTGTTAAATTCCAGCGCGTTAGCCACTGGAATTAACAAGTTCAAACTTCCGGCAACGAAGTTCCAGTTATTACAAAAATTACTGGCAAAAGAGATGAAAAGCGTGGTTGACAACACATCGAAGTATCCTGACTGGAGTAAACGCGATGATATTAAAGCGAAACTGAAAGTTGAACTTATTCTGCTTCTACACAAGCATAAATTCCCGCCAGTAGCAAATGATGATGTTTATATAGGTGTGCTGGCACAGGCAGAGAATTTTAAAGAACATCATATGAGTGCTTTAAATTAATTATGAAGGCCGGATACACTTTGTTATCCGGCCATTCTGAATTAACGTTAATTTCTCTTCCAGATCTTTCCAGTAACGCTTTTATTATTTTCTATTTTTAGCTGGACTTTCCCTGTATTTACTGATGATATATCCAGGTATTTAGCGCGGTGCGAATGTGCGCCAACACACCCGCACCGCTCATCACAATCCCTATTTCACGAGAATAGTAATCATGACTGACACGCATTCTATTGCACAACCGTTCGAAGCAGAAGTCTCCCCGGCAAATAACCGTCAATTAACCGTGAGTTATGCGAGCCGCTACCCGGATTACAGCCGTATTCCCGCCATCACCCTGAAAGGTCAGTGGCTGGAAACCGCCGGTTTTGCCACCGGCACGGCGGTAGATGTCAAAGTGATGGAAGGCTGTATTGTCCTCACCACCCAACCACCCGCCGCCGAAGAGAGCGAACTGATGCAGTCACTGCGCCAGGTGTGCAAGCTGTCGGCGCGTAAACAAAAGCAGGTGCAGGAGTTTATTGGGGTGATTAGTAGCAAAACGCCACGCTAAGTTTCTCTCCCCTTCCCCATACGGGAAGGGGAATTGCCCTCTCACTCCACATCCTCCCTGCGTAACCCGATATCCCTCAACCGCTCATCACTCATCTGCTGTAACACCCGTCGGGTCTGCATTTGCCGCCACCAGCTCCTCACCGCTTGCCAGAGTTGTACGAAACCGATAAACGGCGCTTTGGCTTTGTTTTAGTGAAATTCCATCTGGTGCCTCCTCATCTTTCAGAGGCTTCATCATCCGTCTTCTGGCAGTTCACAATACAGATGCAAATATTACTTTTATTTAACATACAGACAGATTAAAACAGCATCTGCATCCGGTTTTTTAGCCTCATCTGTACCGGTTTTTCTCTCTGTATGCTCCAAATAAGGAATACAGCATGACGCGTTATCAACATCTGGCGACTCTGCTTGCCGAGCGGATTGAGCAAGGGCTGTATCGTCACGGGGAGAAATTGCCGTCGGTGCGCTGCTTAAGTCAGGAGCACGGCGTCAGCATCAGTACCGTGCAGCAGGCGTATCAGACGCTGGAGACGATGAACCTCATCACTCCGTAGCCGCGTTCGGGTTATTTTGTCGCGCAACGTAAAGCCCAGCCGCCAGTACCGTCGATGACGCGTCCGGTGGAAATTACCCAGTGGGATCAGGTGCTGGATATGCTGGGGGCACATAGCGATAGTTCCATATTAGCTCTCGAGCCATGAATCGTGCTCACGGTCAGGCAAGGGCTGCTCTAATGCCTGCATTTGCTCTGCCGAAAGTCCGGTAATCTTTTGTATCCATTCAGGATCTGCCCCATTCTGCAACAACAATCGAAGAATGCGCTGTTCCCCTTTTATATATCCATCATTATGAATTCGCTCTGCAATCGTCATTATTCGCTCCCTTTGTTGTGGCAATCGACGGGTAATTTCACTGATAAACTCATTAAAACGCGCTTCATCACCAGTCAGTAAAATGTAATTTAACAGCGCAGTTATCTGGCTGTCATTAGCACACTCTGTAACCAGTAATACTACCAGTAGGTCAATAAGCCCCATCAGATCGCGCTGGCGAATATGCTTTTGGATCAACTCCAACAGGGCAACTCTGCGATGCTGCACAATCTCGTCGTCTGGCACGACAGTGATATCCACCAGCGGGAACGCGGCGGTATAAAGCTTCCGTGCGGTAGTCGGGTCGGCAAATTCGTCCAGCCAACACAAAGACCAGGGATAAGGACTACGGCTACCGTGATAAAACAACATCGGGATGACCAGCGGTAGCTGCCGGCGTTTATCATGTTCGATATGGCGCTGCATCACCGCCATGGAATATCGCATCAGACGAAAGGCCATATGAATATCCTCACGGCTCTGATGTTCAATCACTACATAAATATAGCCATCGCCTTCACGGGTCTTTACCGACCACAGAATATCGGAATGTAGCGCCCGCAATTTTTCATCGACAAAGCTGGCGGATTCCAGTTTTAAGCTATCGAGATCGCACAGTTCACGTAAATCTTTGGGTAAGTGGATCTCCATAAAATCCCGCGCGGTGTCAGAGTGTGTGAGAAAGGATTTAAATAATGCGTCATGCGGCGTGCTGGTCGTGAAGTTTGTCATGGCGATCCGTCACCTGTAGATAAGATGGCCCAACTTTAGCGACTAACAAAGCCATTCACACCTGGCTATTTCCTATTCCCCGAGGCGGTTTCCAGGCTATTTTTATTCTTCTGCAAACGATACATTTTTATGGAAGATATCTCGCTTTTTGCGTTTTCTTACCGTCAGGCTCTATTCTTACGATATGAATAAACTCATTGAACTCAGACGCGCCAAAATGTTGGCGCTCTCTTTACTGCTTATCGCCGCTGCTACCTTTGTCGTTACGCTGTTTTTGCCGCCCAATTTTTGGGTGAGCGGCGTGAAGGCGATTGCTGAAGCGGCGATGGTCGGCGCACTGGCGGACTGGTTTGCGGTGGTGGCGCTGTTTCGCCGCGTGCCGATTCCGATCATTTCTCGTCATACGGCGATTATCCCGCGTAATAAAGACCGGATTGGCGAAAATCTCGGCCAGTTCGTGCAGGAAAAATTTCTCGATACCCAATCGCTGGTGGCATTGATTCGACGTCACGAACCGGCGTTGTTGATTGGCAACTGGTTTAGTCAGCCGGAGAACGCCCGCCGCGTTGGTCAGCATCTGTTACAGATCATGAGCGGTTTTCTCGAACTGACCGATGATGCGCGTATTCAGCGCCTGCTTAAGCGCGCGGTCCACCGGGCGATTGATAAAGTCGATCTTTCTGGCACCAGTGCGTTGATGCTGGAGAGTATGATCAAAAACGCTCGTCATCAGGTGCTGCTGGATACGCTGATCGCACAGTTGATCGCCCTTCTCCAGCGCGATAAATCGCGCAAGTTTATCGCCCAGCAAATTGTTCGCTGGCTGGAGAGCGAGCATCCACTGAAAGCCAAAATTTTGCCCACTGAATGGCTGGGCGAACATAGCGCGGAGTTGGTTTCTGACGCGGTGAATTCTTTGCTTGATGATATCAGCCGCGATCGTGCGCATCAGATCCGCCATGCGTTTGATCGCGCCACTTTTGCTCTGATCGACAAGTTGAAAAACGATCCGGAAATGGCAGCGCGAGCCGATGCCGTAAAAAGCTATCTGAAAGAAGATGAAGCTTTTAACCGCTATCTCAGTGAATTGTGGGGGGATTTACGGGAATGGCTGAAAGCGGATATCAACAGTGAAGATTCTCGTGTGAAAGAACGTATCGCGCGGGCGGGTCAATGGTTTGGCGAAACGTTAATTGCCGATGATGCCTTGCGGGCGTCGTTAAATGGTCATCTGGAACAAGCCGCACACCGCGTTGCGCCTGAGTTTTCCGCATTCCTGACTCGCCACATTAGCGATACGGTAAAAAGTTGGGACGCACGGGATATGTCGCGGCAAATCGAGTTAAATATCGGCAAAGATCTCCAGTTTATCCGTGTCAACGGTACGCTGGTTGGCGGTTGTATTGGACTTATTTTGTATTTGCTGTCGCAGCTCCCGGCCTTGTTCCCCCTCGGCAATTTTTAGAAATCCATGAAAAACTAAGTGGCTAACCGCGAGAGAGATCAAATAAACCACACTAAAAGAATGGTAATAATGTGGCCTCTTTTCATTATCTCCCGTGGTACGGGGAAGGAAAATCATGTCACTTGTCACCGATCTACCCGCCATTTTCGATCAGTTCTCTGAAGCTCGCCAGAAAGGCTTTCTCACCGTCATGGATCTCAAGGAGCGCGGCATTCCGCTGGTTGGCACCTACTGCACCTTTATGCCGCAAGAGATCCCGATGGCAGCCGGTGCGGTTGTGGTTTCGCTATGTTCCACCTCTGATGAAACCATTGAAGAAGCCGAGAAAGATCTGCCGCGCAACCTCTGCCCGCTGATTAAAAGCAGCTACGGCTTCGGCAAAACCGATAAATGCCCCTACTTCTACTTTTCTGATCTGGTGGTCGGTGAAACCACCTGCGACGGCAAAAAGAAAATGTATGAATACATGGCGGAGTTTAAGCCCGTTCATGTGATGCAACTGCCAAACAGCGTTAAGGACGATGCCTCGCGTGCATTATGGAAAGCCGAGATGCTGCGCTTGCAAAAAACGGTAGAAGAACGTTTTGGGCACGAGATTAGCGAAGATGCTCTGCGCGATGCCATTGCGCTGAAAAACCGCGAACGTCGCGCACTGGCCAACTTTTATCATTTGGGGCAGTTAAATCCTCCGGCGCTTAGCGGCAGCGACATTCTGAAAGTAGTCTACGGCGCAACCTTCCGGTTCGATAAAGAGGCGTTGATCAATGAACTGGATGCAATGACCGCCCGCGTTCGTCAGCAGTGGGAAGAAGGCCAGCGACTGGACCCGCGCCCACGTATTTTAATCACCGGCTGCCCAATTGGCGGCGCAGCAGAGAAAGTGGTGCGCGCGATTGAAGAGAATGGCGGCTGGGTTGTCGGTTATGAAAACTGCACCGGGGCGAAAGCCACCGAGCAATGCGTGGCGGAAACGGGTGATGTGTACGACGCGCTGGCGGATAAATATCTGGCGATTGGCTGCTCCTGTGTTTCGCCGAACGATCAGCGCCTGCAAATGCTCAGCCAGATGGTTGAAGAATATCAGGTCGATGGCGTAGTTGATGTGATTTTGCAGGCGTGCCATACCTACGCGGTGGAATCGCTGGCGATTAAACGTCATGTGCGCCAGCAGCACAACATTCCTTATATCGCTATTGAAACAGACTACTCCACCTCGGATGTCGGGCAGCTCAGCACCCGTGTCGCGGCCTTTATTGAGATGCTGTAAGGAGTGGCAGTGACATATTCGATTGGCATTGATTCCGGCTCAACCGCCACCAAAGGGATCTTACTGGCTGACGGCGTGATTACGCGCCGTTTCCTCGTTCCAACACCCTTTCGCCCGGCAACAGCAATTACTGAAGCCTGGGAAACTCTGCGCGAAGGGTTAGAGACAACGCCGTTTCTGACGCTCACCGGCTACGGACGGCAACTGGTGGATTTTGCCGATAAACAAGTGACGGAAATCTCCTGTCACGGGCTGGGCGCACGGTTTCTTGAGCCAGCAACGCGCGCGGTAATCGACATCGGTGGTCAGGACAGCAAAGTGATTCAGCTTGATGATGACGGTAACCTGTGCGATTTCCTGATGAATGACAAATGCGCGGCGGGCACCGGGCGTTTCCTGGAGGTGATCTCGCGCACGCTTGGCACCAGCGTCGAGCAACTCGACAGCATTACCGAAAATGTCACGCCGCACGCCATCACGAGTATGTGCACAGTATTTGCCGAATCAGAAGTGATCAGCCTGCGCTCAGCGGGCGTCGCGCCAGAAGCGATTCTCGCCGGAGTGATTAACGCGATGGCGCGGCGGAGTGCCAATTTCATTGCTCGTCTCTCCTGTGAAGCGCCGATTCTGTTTACTGGTGGCGTTAGTCACTGTCAAAGGTTTACCCACATGCTGGAAAGCCATCTGGGAATGCCGGTACAAACTCACCCTGATGCGCAATTCGCTGGTGCAATTGGCGCGGCGGTAATTGGTCAACGAGTGAGGACACGCCGATGAAAGAGTTTTTATTTTTATTTCACTCCACGGTCGGCGTCATACAAACCCGCAAGGCGTTGCAGGCAGCGGGCATGACTTTTCGCGTCAGCGATATTCCCCGTGATTTACGCGGCGGCTGCGGGTTATGCATTTGGCTGACCTGTCCGCCTGGCGAGGAAATTCAATGGGTGATCCCTGGGCATACGGAATCAGTTTATTGTCAGCAGGATGGTGGCTGGCGCTGCATTGCACATTACGGGATTTCTCCGCGTTAAGGATTCATTAAGATCGCTACGTATACTTCTCGATATCTTATTGATTTGCCTTAAAGGGATTACCGTGACAAAAAGTATTTCGTTAAGTAAACGCATCTTCGTTATTGTGATTCTTTTTGTCATTGTGGCAGTGTGTACTTTCTTCGTGCAATCTTGCGCCCGTAAAAGCAATCATGCAGCATCATTTCAGAATTACCACGCCACCATTGACGGCAAAGAAATTGCAGGCATAACGAATAATATCTCTTCGCTGACCTGGTCGGCACAAAGCAATACTCTTTTTAGCACTATCAACAAACCTGCCGCCATTGTTGAAATGACCACCAATGGTGATTTGATCCGCACAATTCCTCTGGATTTTGTTAAGGATCTCGAGACGATCGAATACATTGGCGATAATCAGTTTGTCATTAGCGATGAGCGCGATTATGCCATTTATGTGATTTCACTGACCCCAAACTCGGAAGTAAAAATCCTCAAAAAAATAAAAATCCCGCTGCAGGAATCCCCAACCAATTGCGGTTTTGAAGGATTGGCCTATTCTCGCCAGGATCACACTTTCTGGTTTTTTAAAGAGAAAAACCCGATTGAGGTCTACAAAGTTAACGGGCTATTAAGTAGCAATGAATTGCATATCAGCAAAGACAAGGCACTACAACGGCAATTTACTTTAGATGATGTGTCCGGCGCAGAATTTAACCAACAAAAAAATACGCTTCTGGTGCTGTCTCATGAATCTCGCGCACTCCAGGAAGTAACGCTGGCTGGCGAGGTTATCGGTGAAATGTCACTAGCCAAAGGCAGTCGAGGTTTGTCGCATAACATCAAACAGGCCGAAGGGGTTGCGATGGATGCCTCTGGTAATATTTATATCGTTAGCGAACCAAATCGTTTTTATCGCTTTACCCCTCAATCATCGCATTAACAGGCTGGCATGTTTCACCTTTTTGTTATTAACTTGTTAACAACAAAAATGACAAACAAGGTTAAACATGCCTTCGTCCACGCATCCCGTAGAACGCTTTTCTTTCAGCACCGCGCTTTTCGGGATGCTGGTTCTAACCTTAGGTATGGGTTTAGGCCGCTTCCTTTATACGCCTATGTTGCCCGTCATGATGGCGGAAGGATCGTTCTCATTTAGCCAGCTCTCGTGGATTGCCAGCGGCAACTATGCGGGGTATCTGGCTGGCAGTCTGCTATTTTCTTTTGGCGCATTTCACCAGCCATCGCGCCTGCGCCCATTTCTGTTGGCTTCTGCCCTGGCGAGCGGGTTGTTGATCCTCGCAATGGCATGGTTGCCGCCATTTATTCTGGTGTTATTGATTCGCGTCCTGGCGGGTGTCGCCAGCGCCGGAATGCTGATTTTTGGTTCGACGCTGATTATGCAGCACACGCGCCATCCTTTTGTGCTGGCAGCTTTGTTTTCTGGCGTTGGCATTGGCATCGCACTGGGCAATGAATATGTTCTGGCAGGCCTGCATTTTGACCTCTCCTCGCAAACGTTATGGCAAGGTGCCGGGGCGCTTTCTGGCATGATGCTGATTGCACTTACGCTTTTAATGCCCTCGAAAAAACACGCCATCACACCAATGCCATTGGCAAAAACGGAGCAACAGATAATGAGCTGGTGGTTACTGGCTATTCTGTACGGCCTGGCGGGATTTGGTTATATCATCGTCGCGACTTACCTGCCGCTCATGGCGAAAGATGCAGGCTCACCATTGTTAACCGCCCATCTCTGGACGTTAGTCGGCTTATCAATTGTGCCTGGTTGCTTTGGCTGGCTATGGGCAGCAAAACGTTGGGGGGCTTTGCCCTGCCTGACGGCGAATTTGCTGGTGCAGGCTATTAGTGTGTTGCTTACTCTCGCCAGCGACTCGCCTCTCTTGCTTATCATCAGCAGTCTTGGTTTTGGCGGTACCTTTATGGGCACGACATCTCTGGTGATGACTATCGCCCGCCAACTGAGCGTACCGGGAAATCTCAATCTTTTAGGCTTTGTGACGCTCATTTACGGCATTGGGCAAATCCTCGGCCCGGCGCTAACCAGTATGCTTGGCAATGGAACATCGGCGCTTGCCAGCGCCACTCTCTGCGGCGCGGCGGCGTTGTTTATTGCTGCACTTATCAGCACAGCGCAATTATTTAAGCTGCAAGTGGTCACTTCATGAGGGAAGTTTCCCTTACCACTCAAGAAACTCAACCGCAACCGTTGATGTCAGCCAGACCCCGTTTTCCGCTTGCCAAAAAGGGATGCCTCGTTTCGCCATTTCCTGTGCTTTGACGGTTAAGATAACCGGCGAACCGTGTCTTGCCCCGACTTTGCGGGCCGTTGCTTCATCAGCAGAGAGATGCACGTAATGGCGCTCCCCTGCAATCAGCCCCTGTTTTTTTATCGCCTCAAGGAAACGGCTTGCCGTACCATGGTAGAGAAATTGTGGCGGTGTTTTTTCGATGAAGGCAATGGCGACCTGCGAAGTCGAATGCCCCTGAACGGCGCGAATACACGTACCATCACTGGAATAACTAAAGCGCTTCTTATCGCTGGTGGCGACCACAGTATCCAGTAATGCGCGGGTTAACCGCTTGCCCGCTTTTTGTGCACAGAGTATGAGCTTATCGATATCCGCCCATCCTTCACGGTCCAGCACGATGCCAATTGCCTCTGGTTTATGTCGGAGGACAAAACTTAAAAACTTGCTCGTCTCTGCCAGCTCTTTGTCGTTGTATTTTGCCATCGCGTTTTCGTCCCTGAATTTTCTGTTTTTATTTACTGATGTCATTGTCACTGGGTTTATGAATTTTCTGCAACTCAATCCTGCGCAGAACCTTTGCCACACAGCGTCATTTTTCCGCTATGCAAAAAACGCATAGCAAGAAACATACTTGCATTTTCCCCATACCCACATGGCTGATAAGGTTTTTCAGCTCCAGGAATTTTCCTGGCTCAAGCAACACACATACACAAAAAAACAATGGGGATTGTTATGACACAACAAGGGGATGCTGTAGCTGGGGAGCTGGCGACAGAAAAAGTGGGTGTTAAAGGGTATCTGGCCTTTTTTCTCACGATTATCTTTTTTTCCGGTGTTTTTTCCGGGACAGACAGTTGGTGGCGCGTTTTTGACTTTTCCGTTCTGAACGGATCGTTTGGGCAACTGCCTGGTGCGAATGGCGCTACCACCTCGTTTCGCGGCGCAGGTGGCACTGGAGCTAAAGATGGCTTTCTCTTCGCGCTGGAACTGGCTCCGTCAGTGATTCTCTCTCTGGGAATTATCTCGATTACCGATGGTCTTGGCGGATTGCGCGCCGCGCAGCAGTTAATGACGCCCGTGCTAAAACCGTTGTTGGGCATTCCAGGCATCTGTTCACTGGCGCTGATTGCTAACCTGCAAAACACCGATGCCGCCGCAGGTATGACCAAAGAACTGGCGCAGGAAGGGGAAATTACCGAACGTGATAAAGTGATATTCGCCGCCTATCAAACCAGCGGTAGCGCCATCATCACCAACTACTTCTCTTCCGGCGTCGCGGTGTTTGCCTTTCTGGGCACGTCCGTAATCGTACCTTTAGCCGTCATCCTGGTGTTTAAATTTGTCGGAGCCAACATTTTGCGCGTCTGGCTTAACTTCGAAGAACGTCGCAACCCAACGCAAGGAGCGCAAGCATGACAACTCAGGTCCGTAAAAACGTCATGGATATGTTTATTGATGGCGCGCGCCGTGGCTTTACTATCGCTACCACCAACCTGCTGCCAAACGTGGTGATGGCCTTTGTCATCATCCAGGCGCTGAAAATTACTGGCCTGCTCGACTGGGTGGGACATATCTGTGAACCCGTAATGGCGCTGTGGGGATTGCCCGGTGAAGCGGCAACCGTCCTTTTAGCCGCATTGATGAGCATGGGCGGCGCAGTCGGTGTTGCCGCCAGTCTGGCAACCGCTGGCGCATTAACCGGCCACGATGTCACCGTTTTACTGCCCGCGATGTATTTAATGGGCAACCCGGTGCAAAATGTCGGTCGCTGCCTGGGGACAGCCGAAGTGAATGCCAAATATTATCCGCATATCATTACGGTCTGCGTGATTAACGCATTGCTGTCGATCTGGGTTATGCAGCTTATTGTTTAACAAGGAGTTACCATGATTGATTATTCCGCAGCCGGTTTTACCCTGCTGCAGGGAGCGCATTTGTATGCGCCGGAAGATCGGGGAATTTGCGATGTCCTCATCGCTAACGGCAAAATTATTGCCGTTGCCAGCAACATCCCTTCTGACATTGTACCGGACTGCACGGTTGTCGATCTCAGCGGGCAGATCCTCTGCCCAGGTTTTATTGATCAACACGTCCATTTGATTGGTGGTGGCGGCGAAGCAGGTCCCACGACACGCACGCCGGAAGTGGCGTTAAGTCGTCTGACGGAAGCGGGCATCACGTCAGTGGTTGGCCTGCTGGGCACCGACTCTATCTCTCGCCACCCGGAATCCCTGCTCGCCAAGACCCGTGCGCTCAATGAAGAAGGCATCAGCGCCTGGATGCTGACCGGCGCTTATCATGTCCCTTCCCGCACTATTACGGGTTCCGTGGAAAAAGACGTGGCGATTATCGATCGCGTGATTGGTGTGAAATGCGCCATCTCTGATCACCGTTCTGCCGCACCGGACGTTTATCACCTGGCTAATATGGCGGCGGAATCCCGCGTTGGCGGTTTGCTCGGCGGTAAACCTGGCGTCACCGTGTTCCACATGGGTGACAGCAAAAAGGCGTTACAGCCAGTCTATGACCTGCTGGAAAACTGCGATGTGCCGATCAGCAAGCTGCTGCCGACCCACGTTAACCGCAACGTTCCGTTGTTTGAGCAGGCGCTGGAGTTCGCGCGCAAAGGCGGCACCATCGACATCACCAGCAGCATTGACGAACCGGTCGCCCCTGCCGAAGGTATTGCCCGCGCCGTTCAGGCGGGTATTCCGCTGGCACGCGTCACCCTCAGCTCCGACGGCAACGGTAGCCAGCCGTTCTTTGATGACGAAGGAAATTTAACCCATATCGGTGTTGCAGGTTTTGAAACATTGCTGGAAACCGTGCAGGTGCTGGTCAAAGACTATGATTTCAGTATCAGCGATGCCCTGCGCCCGCTCACCAGTAGCGTAGCCGGTTTCCTTAACCTGACCGGGAAAGGCGAAATTCTGCCAGGCAATGACGCAGACTTACTGGTCATGACGCCTGAATTGCGCATTGAGCAGGTATACGCTCGCGGCAAACTGATGGTCAAAGACGGCAAAGCCTGCGTGAAAGGAACGTTTGAAACGGCATAAACGGTTGTCAGCCGCCCGAATGGACGTAGAATGCCCGCAAGGGCGGCTGGCAGAGTATAACGTAATGGATGACTGTGGTGCGGTTTTGCATAACATTGAAACCAAATGGCTTTATGATTTTCTGACCCTGGAAAAATGTCGCAATTTTTCCCAGGCGGCAGTCAGTCGCAACGTCTCGCAACCAGCATTCAGCCGCCGCATCCGTGCACTGGAACAGGCGATTGGTGTTGAATTATTTAACCGCCAGGTAACGCCGCTGCAACTCTCAGAACAAGGGAAAATCTTCCATTCGCAGATCCGCCATCTGTTGCAACAGTTAGAGAGCAATCTGGCAGAGCTGCGTGGCGGCAGCGATTACGCGCAACGTAAAATCAAGATAGCCGCTGCACACTCTCTTTCCCTCGGTCTGTTACCGTCCATTATCAGCCAGATGCCGCCGATCTTTACCTGGGCAATTGAAGCCATTGATGTCGATGAAGCGGTCGATAAACTGCGCGAAGGGCAAAGTGACTGTATTTTTTCCTTTCACGACGAAGATTTGCTGGAAGCGCCGTTTGACCACATCCGCTTATTTGAATCTCAATTGTTCCCCGTCTGCGCCAGTGACGAATACGGAGAAGCACTTTTTAACCTCGCTCAGCCACACTTTCCGTTACTGAATTACAGCCGCAACTCCTACATGGGACGATTGATTAATCGCACTCTGACGCGCCACAGTGAGTTGAGTTTCAGCACCTTTTTTGTCTCTTCGATGAGCGAGCTTTTAAAGCAGGTTGCCCTCGACGGCTGTGGGATTGCCTGGCTACCGGAGTACGCCATACAACAAGAAATTCGCAGCGGGCAGCTCGTTGTACTGAATCGGGACGAACTGGTAATCCCGATTCAGGCCTATGCATACCGGATGAATACCCGCATGAATCCAGTTGCCGAACGCTTCTGGCGTGAACTGCGCGAGCTGGAGATTGAACCTGGCTGAAAGTTTTCTGCAGAAAATCTTCCGGCGCTGGGAATTATGATTGAGGTTCCTGCTGCAGTCATGATTGCAGAAAAATTAGCCAGTGAAGTCGATTTCTTTTCCATCGGCACCAACGATCTGACGCAATATATTATGGCGGCAGACAGAGGAAATAGCACCGTCGCGGAACTGGTCGATTATCGTAATGACGCGGTGATTAACGCTATTGCTATGGTGTGTCAGGCCGGACGTAATAATGAAATTCCGGTCAGTATGTGCGGCGAAATGGCTGGAGATACCCAGCAAACAGCACGACTGCTCACCATGGGGATTGATAAGCTCAGTGCCAGTCCGTCCCGGCTTCCGGCCTTGAAAGCAGCAATCAGAACCTCCCACTAATTGTGACCTAACGCGATACGTCTTGTGGGGATCGCCTTTTCCACCACTTCATTCGTGGCAAGGGC